>Ga0209700_100470_pt1 | contig 75452 bp, 26 predicted proteins | sample SiratroredBW_FD_187528 | JGI IMG/M metagenome (GOLD analysis project Ga0209700, IMG submission 187528) | Root nodule microbial communities of legume samples collected from California, USA - Siratro red BW (SPAdes) (version 2) | ecosystem: Host-associated > Plants > Roots > Nodule | place: USA... | reverse complement strand
AAATATTTTTTTATATATATATATATATATATATATATATATATATATATATATATATATATATATATGAAACTTAAATATATTAATCACTCAAATAATGTGATGTATATAGTTCAAGTGATATCTTGCAAATTTAAGCAAGAGAATTTAAGTTTATTCACTCTACATATAGTTTAAGAGAACTTCCAACTAACACGGCTTTAACTTAAATTTTATTTCTGAACGCTTAAGTGAAATGTTAAGGTGGTTGACATGCATCATATGCGTGACATTACATGACATGAGGCTAAATATTAAAGTGTCCTAAAAATAAGTATTTTGAGATTTCTTCAACAAAGTAGTAGTTGCTTAAATGCATGGTGACAATGACATTTATAACTAAATATTCAAGCGACAAAATAATAGAGTCTTAAAAGGATGTTGTTTTTGAATTACAAATCACTCCAGTAAGTAAAACAAAATGGATGTTATTTTATTTATCATGACTAAGTCGCTCAAATTATAATATACAATATTATATCATACTTAATATAATTTATATATATTTATATTTATGATACTATGTATAAAAAGTAAGATTAATTATATATGTTTTTGTAATAGATATATAATTAATATTGATATATATATATATATATATATATATAACAAAGTTTAAAGTTTGTTTACATGCCTAAATTGATGTAGATGATTTTATTAGAAAAAGAAATACAAAAATATGTTGGAGTGACGTCCCATATCACCGAAAGAAAGAAGACAACATCCTTAAGAAAATTTCTTGTTAAACCTTGAAAAAAAAATGTTGAAAAACAAACACACATTAAAAAAATAATAAATCTCTTGAACAATCCAACTCGTAATAGGTACTCCAGTTGCCAAACTTTTCTTATTAAGCGTCTTGTCTGTAAGTTATGGTTATTAAATAATGCCTTTGGTGATTTGGTGAGTTGGTGGGAGAGAGGGGGGATTTTATAAATAATAATAGATTTTTAAGACAATTAAAAAAAAAGTATTTTCACCTAGAGTTGACGGAGAAGAAGATAGAACACGAAAGAGAAAAAAAATATAACATTTAAATAAATTTCAGAATATAAGCAAAAAAAAATGCACAAGATTTTAACAAAATCATTTTTTAATATTTAATATTTTACTTGTATTAAAATAATGTGTGTATTTTGTTATTAATTTTTCATGTTAAAATATTATTAAAAATCATTAAATTAATATTTAATCACAATAATTAAATTAATTTTTCAAACATCAAAAAGTGAAATGCTTATTAAGGTGTGGGTTGTTTATAGCAATCTTGCATAGTAAATCTACAAAATTTTTAAAGAAGCTATGTGAATGGTCTACAAATAATGTGATACAATAAAGTTTATTTATTTAAAATGAACTTAAGAATTTTGGATGGTTATCTAAAACCCATACTATAAAAGGGATACATTGAATGGGAAATTAAGTCATGTTTCCTGGTAGGATGATATAATGTGCATGTTGAATAGACATTTATCTTTCAACAACTTCCAATAAACTTGGTCTCCCATATCAATATCTCTTTGACACTTGGCTAATGTCAAATACTTTCTCCACAAGACATTTGAACAAGAATACACCAAAAAAAAATTAATTAGTTCTTTTTTTTGTTTACTCATTTTGTATTTTTACTTTTCTTAATTATTTAATTGCAACATATATAATCATATATTTAATAAGAAGATACAAAGAAAATAAACAGTTAAATTTATTACAGTTATAAAATGATTTATACAAAAGAAAATACTATTTACAATTTCTTATAAAACCTATTCCAATTGCTATAAATATCTTTACATGGCTAATGGGAGAGGAAGAGTAACTTCTGACATTTTTCTTCTTCTTTTCCACATCTCATTTTGAATATCAACTCTTTAAAGAGATCCTAAAAATTTGATGTCATCGGCATTCTCCATCATTATGTCTTATTTGTTTTTCTTGAGCTTATCTAAGTCAACAAAAATTATTATAATATTAAATTTCATGTATTTTTTCTTAAAAAATGAGGCATTTTTACGTTTAATATTTTAATATTAAAATATGATATTGTAAAACATGTATTGGACATTTGATTAATCACTACAATGAATTGCAATAGAGCTTTGTTTTAGTATTTGACCTAAAGATAAGTCTTCGAAATCTGATACTAGTTTTGTTTATTTTAGCAAAGAAACTTTGTTGAAAGAATTAGGTTGAGTATGTAGGAATCTAGAGAGGGTCCCTTGACACAGAAGGCACTTAACCTGATTCGTCGGTTTGTGGAGAAAGAGAGTTGAATAAGAATAAAAGAAAAGCAATAACATTGATTCACATATCTCAAAACTGAGAACTGAAATATGTGACAGTAGATGAGAGGGGTCTGGCACATGGGTCCCATTTTCCTATTTACTCTCTTTCTTTCTTTTTTAACATTTTTTGTTGGATAAAGAGAGGCACGCCGGCACGCGAGCTCTCGCCATCCATCTCACGTGACTTCTTACATCGAGACAAGGGTTTTCTTTTTTTCTCTTCTTAATTTTCAATTATTTTTTTATTTTACTCCAATTCATTTTTGTTTTAATATTTTTCCATTTATACAATCTGCTTCTAGTTAGTGTAAAAATATTTGCTAATTTTAATTTTAATTTTTTAATTATATTTTACTATTAATTAGAATAAGTTTGATATTATAATTTTAAAAATTAATTACTATAGTTGAGATAATAAAATAATTAAGATTAAAATAATTTTATGTTTTACATAGATTATTTTAAAGTTATCGTTTTTTACATAAAGAATAATTATATATATAGTTTTAAACTATATAAAGAATAATAAAAGGAATAATACTATTTTTTAATATTACATGTAGTTTTAATATATTTAAATATATTTTATTACTTTTACCTTTAGAGGTAAAATTAATAATTGTGATATATTAGAAAGTAAATGATTTTACAAACATTCAAAACTCTAATATTATAATTAATGTATTATAAATTTATAAATAATCATATTTATTTTTAGTTAAATACAGTACTAAAAATAAATTATTGGTTAAAAAGTAATATATATATATATATATATATATATATAATTAAATTACTTATATTAAATAAAAAAAGATGTCACTCAACTAAATTAAGTCTCTAAAAATATAATTATCTTAATTTAAAATATATTTTATTGTTAACATTATAATGATATTTAAAATAAAATATTTAAAATTGACAAATACTTTATAAATATTCTATTAAGTACTAGATACTTTTTTAAGTCTATATTTTATTAGACACACAACAAGTTTGTAAATTTTGAACTAGATTTGTGAGAGGGGCTTACTTATGGTGGCATTCATCAGCATCATCATCATCATCAGTGCGATATTATCATGATATGATGATACCCTGCATATTCTTTGACCAAAAATCATAATGATGATGACTCCTAAGGATTTTGGATTCTAGGGGAGTATCATATCTATATTCACTCATTCATTTTAGGCTGTTTCGAAATATTTCCTTATTTGTTAATAATATATTACTAATATAATAACATCAAGTTCAACTTGAAATATTGTGACAAGGGAAGTTGTTGTGACAAGTGAGGTTGTTGATTGAAATACCTTAATGATAGTGTTTCTACAATGAAATCAAAGTGGAGAAGAGCTTTCACCAATAAGATGAGACATTGAGAGCAGAACCACATTCAAATTCCTAGTCCAATCTAACTTATTTGATGAAGTATCTTGTACAATCCTATAAATAAATAAATGTCTTTTTTTTCATAAAAAACATGAAAAAATAAAAAAAGTAATTTTAAACACGAAAATAAATAAAAATGTGTAAAAAATATCATCTTTTGCATATATTGAATTATAACATTTTATTGCTTACTATACATAATTGGTAATATAGTAATATTTTATTTATTTATATTGTAAAATAATAAACAATAATTAAAAATAATAGTAAAATAAAAATAATAATAAAAAATAAGTTTATTTATTTTTTTATATATGAACCATAATTCAAATAATCTCATTTTATATTATTTTTTATCTCTTTCTATTTTCACGACTTAACTCTTACAAATATTAGACGAAGTATAATTTAAAAAAGAAAAGATAGAGTATTAATATAATAAGAAAATGAAAATAAAGATAAATGTGTGTATATAAGAAAAAAACAACTTTTAATAATGTCAGGAATTTATTTAAGTATTTAATAAAAAATGACAAATGTCAATTTTTAACTTTTATTTTTGTAATTGATGATCTTAATTTTCTTGTTCAAAATTATTAAATATTAATTTAACATATTTACATAATAATATTTATGAATATATTTGTGAAAAATTAAAATTATATTATCAGACAAATCTTTGTTATTTAATGTTTGTAGTAAAAACAATGGAGAGTTTGATGTGTGAAAAATCTGACCCTATTGTTCAAATTGATTTAAGATTAAATGAAATCGTGCAGCAAAGATTTTAATTAATGAGTTAATTAAAATAGTGAGAATACTACACTATTTGTTAATGTGGTTAATATTCTCAACATATTCCTCTCTATTTTGTTCGCAAGATGTGTTATTACTGTGCAACTAAAATAAATAGACAGTTACAAACAGTTTAAATTCTAAAATAAAATAGTTGATGGGATTATTGTTTAAATTAAAATAAAAAATGATGTTAGTATAAGATTTATACAATAAATTAAATTAAGATTAAGTTTGATGTTGAAAAGAAAAATTAAATTAAATTAAAATTTAATAATAAAATATATTTAGCAAAATTAAGTATAAGTTGGATATTTGAATTTAATTACTAATATAGAAATAATTTAAAATAAAATTAAAAGTTAGCAATAAATTTAGAAAGAAAATTTTGAAAATATTATATAATTTTTTAAATAAATTTATTATTAGTTTTTAAATTACATCTATTTGTAACTAAATCTATTTCTATATTAGGAACTAAATTCATAACAGATAACTTTTCTTTAAAGTATATCTTTTATTATAATTAATTTCACATTTATTTCAATTACCTAATTACAATCAATTTCAACCATTACATATTTATCAATAAATAAAATATAAAATAACTTTGTAAGTGTCTATTTATTTTAGTTGCACAGTAACAACACTTCACACATGCACAAGACAAAAGAAGAATGGGTTGAGAATATTAACCACATTAAAATGGCGTTATAGATTTTAATTAACTCATTAATTAAAATCTCTGTTGCACAAAGTTAATTCGTGCAATAGGGTCAATATTTTTCACAATGATATGGTGTCTCCTATGCACGATTTACCCATATTCAAAAATAAAAAAAAAATACACCATTTTGGAAAATTGCACTAGTTTGGAAAATTTGCCCTTATTTACGCTAAAATTTAACAAAAATATAATTTTAAAGACATTAATTTTAACAACTAAAATTATAATATTATTATTATATGTGAAAATTAAAATCTTCACAATTTTTTTTATTTTTAATTTCGTAGCAAATATCCTAAGTTAATTATTAATTTTCATAATTTTAAAATCGTAATACACTTACATGGTATTTTTAAGGAGAGTAGGAATATATTTTTTTAAATAGAAAACTGAATTATAATAAAATTGTTTGTGACAAATTCTTAATTTCTACGTAGGAATACAAACACTTTAGATTTTTATTTCAGTCAAGTTCAGAGTAACTTTGAAAAGCTCTGAAAGCAACCATCAAAGTTGTGGTGATCTCTATCATAGTTGTGTTTGGGAGAAGGTCTTAGTGTTAAAGACATTTGGATGACATCTTAGATCTCTAATGTAGTTATAACAAAGTTATATGTCTTATATTATAAATTATTATAAGTCTTAAGCAAATACTATTATATGAAGAGATAAATGTATACTCAATCATAAAATATTCACATTTCAAAGCATAATTCATTCTTTTCGCACTAAAAAATAAACACAAAAATATTATTAAATCATTCTTATCCAATATAAATATCTTCAAATGCATCTTAATTATTTAAAACCATTTGTCTATACTTTTTTTCAAAACTTTATGAAACCTATCTATATACTAACATATGACCAATCAAACATATTCGTAATAAAAACAATTTTATATTTTTTAAATCATGATAACAGCTTGTATTTGTTAAAAATAATAATATAAGAACTTTATTTAATTTATCACCCTCTTAATTTATGTGATCAGATTCTCGATGAAATTAATATATATTTTTTTAATAAATTTTGTCTTTCACACTGGATAGTGGTGTATGAAATGCATTACTTTGCATATCACATGTATTGGTCAATACATTTCAAATTTTATACAATACCATAAAATACATATAAAACTGTTATAAATAAATATACAAACATAAATTTATTGTTTATACATATTTCAACATAAAAAAATATTTGAGCGGTTAAATTTAAATAAAAAAGAAAATGATTATTTTTTATTTTTCTCTCACTTGAGCAAGAAAATTGTCAAGAAAATTGTGACTTGAACGAAAATTGTTCCTTAAGTCAGAAAGCGTCAAAGAAAAGTCTTATAAATTTATTTTATTTTCACCTAAATGAAATTTATCACTTGAAGAAAACAGATCAAATTAATAATTTTATAGAAAATAAAAATTCAATAATGCAATACAATCAAACTAGATTAATTCTCAACCATTCCAACATAAATTTGAAATCAAATACACTTGTTTTACATGTTATAAGGTCAAAAATGTGTTTCTAACTCAAAAATCTCAAGATAAAAACTGAACCAACATATTAATTTATTTAAAAATTTACCAATATATTAACTCAATAAACTTCTACTTCAAATCTCACAAACAATTTAGCATTTAAACTCTAACCATTTAAAAGTTTGTATATTATTATAATAAGAAATTATAGATTTACTTACGATTATTATTATCATTATTAATATTTTTAATAATAATAATAATGATGATTATTATTAACATTGTGTAATTAATAATATTATTTTTATCATATTTATATTAGTTCTATTAATTTTATTATTTATTATTAATATTATTACTATGATTATTAATATCGTTACTAATATTTTATTATTAATATCAATAACATTATTTTTAATATTAGTATTATTATTAACATTATTAATATTACTAATATGATTATTAATATCATTAATAATAATATTATTATTAACATTGTTAATAATATTATTATTAATATTGTTAATAATATTATTATCATTATTATTTTTAATATTAATATTATTTTTATTAATAATAATATTATTATTATTATATTATTCGTATTATTGTTAATATTATTTTTATTAATTTTATTAATATTATTATTCATGATATTAATATTATTATTAATATGATTAATATTATTATTATCATAATATTAAAAGTATAATAATAATGATAATAATAATAATTATAATAATAATAATAAATATATGATAAAAAGTTAATGTTTTTTAACTTATATATATACTTGAAGAACTTGGGTTCAAACTTCTTAACAAAAAGTTAATATAATTTAGTTTAATTTTTTTAAATAATTATATAATTAAACATCTTATAAATTCGGATCAAATTTATTATAATTAAGTTAAGTTCGTAGAGTTTTTCCATCTCTAATAATGTACTTGATCTTTGTTTTCTCCAAGACATATCAATACATTCCTGCTCGTTACCATTGTTTGGGAAAGACAAGGAAAAATACTAAAAATCCCCAAGGACTGGGTTATCCCATCTCATTTTTTTTTTTCCTCTTCACCTTTCTATTTCCTAAAACTAACCCTATACTATCCCTATCCGTCCTTATAAACTATGGATGATGTATGTTTTGGGGGTTAGTCCTTGGTTTAAATGTTATCTATAGGCCTTATAATCTCATTCTTATAAGAACATCTAGTAGTACTATGACCACAATAATCTCGATAGTACTAGTTCATCAGTCATCAAACAAAATAAATGCATGGTCATAGCAGGGTCCTCCTTATTACTTCTATTTTTAAAAAATGTGAAACGTTAAACTTAACCAAAACCATTTAATTTAGTAATTGGCAAATAAAGTTTGTTGGCTATTATCAAATATATTAAATTTATAACGACAATGTATTTTTTTTAAAATAAGTTGAAAATAATAGAACTTGCTAGACTTAATTAAACATTTATTAAAGAAAAATTAAAAAATTATAAAAACTAATTTACTGTTTAAAAGTAAATTATATTGATCAGTGGTGAGCTTTAGCGAAAATTATATAATTTTTTATATTCTGAATATGTTAAATCTAGAATACAACATGTTTAATCTAAAATATGAATGTTTATATTTTATATTGTATAATTTAAAATACAAAAAGATGAAAAAGAAATAAGATAAAAAAACAAAAAGGGTAAATTTACTATGAATAAGCGTAAGAATTGGCCAAAGGAAAAATATAAGCTAATGATGACCCTCAGATCTATTAATGGTAGATATACCCATTGATTAGCCCACTTAAGGTCACTCCTTTTACCCTTTCAATAACTTAGATCATCCAAAATTATAAGTTGAACCAAGTCACGTCAATTTATACGAGTGCACTTTTTACTATATAATAACAGTAACATGGTATGAAATTTAAGATTGTATTATATAAATTACTTAAATCTTTACCGTTATGCATATTCAATTGGATAAGAATATAGTTATGAATTGGAATAAGTGGAAATGGTAGTGGGAATTCCAATGAAAGCCCGTTGAGAAATTGAAGTTGGGCTGGGCCGCAGATAGTGGGGCTCAATATGAAAAAAATATCAGCATACGGCAAAGGGGTGATGTGAATGTGATGTCCCACGTGACAATGTGTCGGCGTCTAAGGTTCATGGAGACAAATCATAATCACTATGAAGTGGTACCATAGGAGGTAGGACCATGATACATACATACATAGGTTGTTCCAACGTTCAACCTGTAATAATTATTTGTATACTTGTATTTCACCAAAACAACTCACTACATATTTTTATTCCTCAATAAACATGGTGGTCCTTCCCTATCTTACTACTTCTTCTATATTGCCATCGGTATTAGGGATCTTATGTAAAACCATGTGTCATAAATTAAGAGCTTTTAAGTTCTTATAATTGTTAGTTTCTGATAAATTTCAAGACTTTTAGAATGTCATTTTTTTTTACCTCCAAAATGTCTTGGTAAACAAATATTTGCCTTAGATTCTTGTAGATTTGACCCAAACATTACAAAATCAAAGTGCGATTTCTAAGGTTCTTGGTTGAGTGATCTCCTAATTTATTTATTTTTTTGCAGAAATAAATTTTGGTTTGGTTCTTCTATTTTTTGATTCAGTAGATTATTCTAAAATTATACTAAGATAGTAGTGGAACACATGTATATATACCAAAAAAAGTATATCCTAAATTGAATTGATCTAGAATATTCAACGATAAATCCTTAGTTGGTAAATGATCATAAACGTACATGTCCCTCAATTTGATAGAGAATAAAAAAAAAAACTACGATTAAAAAAAATATACAATTTAAAGTATGAATGTAACAAATTTATGCTTTGTTTTCTTTCTCCTTTTTACAATTGTATTTGCTTTACATGTGAAATAATTAAGTTACTAGTAAAGATAAATTAGTCTATAACTCACCTATCTAGTATATAGATGGGTCAAACTCATAGAATTAAAATCTGACTTAACTCAATCCATCATAAGTGGATAGGTTAAGTTAGTTTGTCCACTATAAAAATAATATGAGCATAAACATTATCTAATTGGGGGTGTCTTTTACCAGTTCACCATAAAATTTGTGAATTGGTGACACTATTTACAAATACAGATATAAACATATAATTAAACAACAAAAGTGGACCCAAATGAATGAAGTGCAACGTGTCTCCTTTTTCAATTATAATATTACGTTAATGAGAGTACCAACCAGAGTATAATGGATTACATTTAATCTCTTAATAATAATAGTTGTAGAAGCACACCCTTGAAATTTGGAACTCTATAATTTTCAGCCAAGTGGAAGCCATTTAAAGCCACAACTACAATTTTCTCCTAAATTTGCGTTGTGATAAGCAACCTTAGTATCACCATAAATAGGATAAAAAAATGAACACACTAAATATCAAATAAAAGATTGGTGTAGAAGTTGTTCTAACAATAAGTGCCTTGATATGGTGTTTAATGCATTTAGTTGGAACATTTAAAGTTGAGTATCTTTACCAAGAGAGAAAGATGCTTTTTTATAGACTTTGAGTAATTTATTCTATTACCCCTAAATCCTAAATGATATTTTCTGTCCTTAAAAATTGCATTAACTCTCTAATCAATTTCAGTTTCAAGTATAAGTATATATTCGTGTACTTTTCACATAATATTTCAGATAGTTTTATTGAATTCATATGTTGTTTTTTTATCAGCCATATAATCAATATTTTGGACCCACTGTACGAACTAATAAACGACCCTTAATATTTGCTTAGTTTTCATGATTTCAATGCATCGGTCAACTAATGATTCAGAAGTATAAATAGAAAAAAGAATCTTACTATTTACTTAATAAGTTAGGGTTAATATAAGAAACCCATAAAACTACAATCCAATATAAAATTGCAAGATATATTAACATTACTGGAAAACAACGAGATAAAGTGCGAAAATAACGTGTTATCATGTGTTCAATTACTGTGTTTTTTTTTCTAAACTCCATTGATTTCCAGTTCATAGGCTTGGCCCAATCCCGTTGAACGGCCTTGGAAATGGGTAATATTTAAACCAACACACACCTTATAGTTGAACGTTTCCACTTCCTAAAATTTTATTATCTCACTTGAAATTAACTTTTCAAAATACATTTTTTATATTCCAGAGAATTAGTTATAAAATAAATGTGGTGAGGAAGAAAGTAGTAAGATATAAGAAGTTAATACCTTTGTAGTTGTATATGGTTTGAACAGTGTTACTCATTACACCATTTAGAGTAAATAATACAAAAGATCACAATTTAAGTAAACCTTAGGTGAAAAATGTGTAATTTAAACTGCTGGAATTAAAAAAAACATAGTTTAATTTCATTTATTTAGTTATTCTACAAAATCAAAAGAAACAAAGTACCAGACTTTTTCTTTTTTTAAATAGTTAAGTAATTGTCAAAAGAATGAGTCATGAGAAAGATTTTTGTTTACACACGAGTAGATGAAGAGACAGAGACTTCAACAAAATAAAAGACGAAGAAAATTTCAAACAACGCAAATACAACCCAAAGACCTGATTTGTTTCCATTCTTCGAAGAACAAATGGTGCGTTCAGTGTTGAAGAATTATAGGGCCTAATATTAGCCCAAACATTTCACTAGTGAAACTATGACAGCATTTTCCCAACCCATAGATGAGACTAATCATGAAAATATGGCAAGTACAATAAAAACACTTTTGTAAAGGATAAACATGTTATGATCGATGAGAGCATAAAATTAATTCTTTCAATCAAATAAAAATAAAGAAAATATTTCAAAATTTAATAATTTCTTTAGTGATTGCACCAATAATTATATGCATTTCAAAGAATAAAAATTCAAAGATCACATAAAGTAGAACAAAGAAAAATAATATCATTACATAAACTAATCATTTTAAAATAAAAGATAACAAAATTATAAAGGAAATTACATTATTAAGTGCACTTTATAGACATTCTTTAACTCTGCTTCATATTTCAACAATAATATTCCTAATGTTTGAACATAGATTTTATCATCATAAAAAAAATATTTTTAGTTAATTATTCCAATCTTTATCTTCTAAAGTCTACCCAACACCCACTATTAAGAAAGGCAAAATGCTAAAATCTGAGCTATTGGATGTTAAATGTAAAGAAAAAGAAAGGTTGAACTTAAGTAGAAATAGAATCACACCTACGTACCTTCAAAACATATTGAAATGACAATGATATATTTTTAGCATATTTGTAGAAGGCTGATATAGGTAGTATTACGTAACAAAGAATAAAAAAATGGAAAGAAAAGAAAAATTGATATAATAGAAATATGTGAACTGAAGAGAATCTTTCAAAAACAGTTGTCATGGGTGTAACGTAAGAGCCACCTAAATCCAAAAACCCAACGGCTACGGAAAGCAACACTCTTGTATGCTTCTGAGTGATACAGAGTGTAAAGAAAGCTCACATACACTCATACTTTCATCTCCTTCACACTTTCCTCCATACCAGTATATACTGAGTGTAAAACTATTCAGTTCTTTCTTTTCTTGCTTTTTTTTAACCAAACAGTGATACTTAAGATTATATAAATTAAATATTATCCCAGTTCAATTTTGGATTTTCTATGTTTTGGCTCTAGCTTTCAACTCTATCGAAAATAACATCATTTTTTCATTCTATTGTTGCTGAAATGAAACCTGAATTAGACTTTTTCTTTGACAGAATCTGAATTAGACCCATTCATCATTACCTTTTATATATATATACACACATATTAAACTGCTAACTATATCGAGAAATTTGAAAACTTTCAGGCGCATATGTCCACCTGATGATTAATCACATTTTTATTAACATTCTAACATGAACACCAGTCTTAGAGCATGACATGTTTAGTTATTTAGAGTTTAAATAAAATTTTCAAAATATAACCCTAGAACAAAAAAAAAAAATTTTTATTTTATATAAGTTAAAAATCAATTTATTCATTCCAGTTAACATTTTATACAATTAAGGTACGTAAGTTATATATAATTTATAAAAAAATAATTCATTTTTATCTCATTTTAAAATATCAGTAATTAATATGATTTAATGTTAAAACTTTTGAATGTATAAAGGAATCCAAATTCATTCCTTTGAAGACAAATATAAAAACGCGCGCTCTTTATTACTGAATCCAAAATGCTTACGTAGGCATTAGGTGTTTAATGGCCTCAATATCGTGCTTTCTTCATTATTTGGTGGGTTGGTGGTAAACTTTTTCTACTTTAGTAGCTAATTAATTAATTAAATAAATTAAAATTTGTTTAGCTGAAATATCCCATGCTCCGAACAAATGTTTGGGCATCCACCATGAGAGAAGTGGCCCCTACTTGAAGATTCCTTGTTCTATGTTTTTGTTTTCCCATTTAAGAATTTCATGTTGGGAAAGAAAAAGAGTACATTAATGGTCCCCCACGCCAACCACGAGAAAGAAAGAGATTTAAGAGACTCATGAGGAGTGTGATTAATATTGGTTTTGGACGTGTAAAGTTCTATCAACCAAAATTACGAAGATCTAAAGTAGACCTGATTCAATCATGGCAAAAGAAAAACAAAACTAAAAATAGTTCAAAATAAAAGTGAAAAAAAGAATAACGATTATTCTGTCTTTGGAGACCAATATGATATGAGAATCGGAAAGAAAGAAGAAAGGGTGCAATATTTGTCCAAAGTTTGCAACACAACCCCTCCAACGTTGCCTTAACCTTCACGTCTTCCTTAATTCTTGTTCAGGAATACATTAAAACTAATACTAATACTAAACCTGTGTGTTCTTCTTTCTATGCTACTTCACGACAAAACCTTCAGCTCAAACGTAAGACTCATACGCGTATTCATTTACCTGTGAAATCGTGACTTGGTCCTTCTCTTCCAAACAAAGTTAGGTAGTAAGTTTGTAGTTTTGTTTTTGGGTTTACAATAACTTTGCTTCCAAAATTGAAAATTACAGTTTTCTATTTGTTACTAATACTTTTTATATAAACAACTTAATAAAAAAAGTAGTATGTAGACAGGTTACTCAATCTAAACCAATTCAATTGTACCTTATCTTAATTTGTAAGTATTATTACAGTCAAAATATAAAGTTGTTATTCATCAAAATTACTAGCTGTGTTTACAAAATAATCATGTGAATTGATATAATTGCAGGAACCATAAAATATTATAACTAAACTATTTGACTTTTTAATAATAATAATAATAATAATAATAATTATTATTATTATTATTACTATTATTATTATTATTATTATTTTGTGTAGTATTATTTTGAGGCGTGATACTTTTTTTTGACACTCTGAGTAAGCAACCACTTGACACGTACATGACAAAAAAAGTTAATTCTTTAATATGTTGAATTTCCAAACTTTATATTTGCGTTCTGTCTTTTCATAGTTTTTTTTTTTTTTTTTTTTTTTTTTTTTTTTTTTTCCTTTTTTTTTTTTTTTTTTTTTTTTTTTTTTTTTTTTTTTTATTTTTTTTTTTTTTTTTTTTTTTTTTTTTTTTTTGTATTTTCACTCTCTCCGCTTTATTTTTTTTATAGTTCTCATTTTATCTTTTCTATTAAATGTCTTGTTCGTCTTTCTTTGTTTTTTACCATCGTTTTCCGTTTTATTGTTTTTGCATTTCTTTCAAGTTGTCGTTGTGGTGAGCGGTTCCATTTTCATTATTGAGGTTCTAAGTTTCTACACCTCGCTCTCTCTTTCATAGCCGGTGATAATTTATCGTTCTCTACAATTAAGTTCTAAGTTCTAACTCTTTTATATATTTTCTTCCTTCTTGCACCTAAACCTCCTATATCATTTCTTTCTCATTCTCTCAAATTTTGTTACTCTTCGAAATAATAATTTCTCAAATTTTTAAGTAATTTGTCTTAGTTTGCTATTTTAATCCCGACTTGTGTTTGGTGAAGTTTTTCAATATCATTTAAGTTTGTTATTTCTTGTGTGGTTTGATGAGTTTGTTATTTCTTGTGTGGTTAGGAGTTGGTGTTGGGCAAGCATGATATTAGATATTAATGATCTCGATTATGCTGTAATTCATATTTGCTTTTTAGAAATTACCTATTTAATTACTTTTAACTTTTATTTGTCAAACCGTGCATGTTAGTTATTGATTGAGAGTTTTTAACACTCGCATACCAGATTATGCTTTGCACATTGGTGCAAGATTTGAAAAGTTTAGGTCCGTTTAGGTGGTTTTTACTTTATAATTTTTAAAAATTTAAGGCCTAAACAAATTTCTGAATCTTTATCGTGTGGAGTAACATCCATGCCAGGAAAAAGAAAGAAAGTTTGATGTTCCGTTTCAGTTATTTTATTTCTTAGTTTTAGTAAGGAGAGGATTTAAAACGAAATCCGAATAAAACAAAGTAATAAAAATAAGTTTTTGTGAGATTTTAATCAAGACATGATTATTCTATTGAGTTAAAAATTTCAATAATTAATTCATGTTCAAGCTTTTAAGACTTATATTTAATTAAGAGGGTTCGAACCGAACTGAATATGAGTTTGTTGTGAATCATGGGCTACGGTGCTTGGACCAAATAGTCTAGATTTAATATAGTCTCATGACATTAAATCTATGTCAAATGAAAATTGTGTAGTTTTATAAATATATGATTGAATCAAGCTTAAAAACAATTAATATTTAATTCGTGCTCAAAATTTAAAGTTTAAATTTTACTTATCATTTGAAAGATTTCGGATGTTTCACATATAAAGTTATTACGTTATGCAAAAAAACAAAGTTAATTTAGTATTTTAAAACAAGTTTTAAGTATGTTGAAAATCCATTTTGAACAACTTTTATGTTGTCTATATCCAAATTATGCTAAAAATGCTCATATTTAATTTATAATTAAAGTTTAAAATCCAAAGGCTTTAAGTTATACCGATAACAGGTAGAACGTAGATTATAGACTACAACAGCACATCAAAACCAAAAATACTATATTCAATTTAAATTTCTAAAATGAGACAAAGGATTAAATGAGTGCTTGAATTATTTAAATGTTTTACATGATTAACTGAATTTGATCATGATGGGTTAAGTTGATATATATATATATATATATATATATATATATATATAGTCGCGTGTAAAAGTCTAATCTATGAAAGTGTGATTTGTATGGAGTTTTGAGGGTCAAGGTCACTAAAAGACACATTTTATTCATGCTTAAATTTTAAACTCCAATATTTGCATTTTATCATGTGGATTTAGGCTGAATCAATTGACTTAAGCTATTTTTGTATGCCTATCACGAAAGGCAAAAATAATGTTTCATGTGAAAGAGAGGAAAAATATAGTAAAGAAAAAAAAAATATAAAATCGCTTAAATTATAATTGGAAAATTATTTTATTTCTAATTTTGAATTAAAAGTATTCTAAAATTCATTTAAGACTTTATTTTCTATTATTAATATATAAAAAATGAAATATTATTAATATATAAATATTTTATTATATCATATTAATTAAATCATTTTCGAACTTTTTCCTATTTTTCCACTTTCTCATATTCTGAACAATTTAAATTTTTATTTTTTTCTTTTGTAGTCTCTCCCATCGAAATAAAACTTAAGTGAATCAAGATTGTATTTCAACAACTTGGTGGTGTGTAATTTTTAAAACATTTATCCTAGCATTTTAAAGAATTTAGTGCAGTAATGTAGTGATGGGAGGAGTGAGGGGGTGATAGCAACAAGAGCAGAGCATAATGGGATGAAGAAGCAAGCAGTAAGCAGAACAAATTAATGACTGCATTATGATATTTAGCAAAACAGTTGTCAGTTATTAAATCAACAGTGATTTTCATCATTCTGATCTCTGACATTGCCATGGCTCCACCAGAACAATAAAAGACCATTGTGATGGCAATATCAGCACCATATAATGGCCGCAATAGTAAATCAAATATCCAAGACACTAATAATAATAATAATAATAATAGTCATGACGTTATATATAATCATTTTAACAAATTAAATCTATAACCTAACTTTGTCAGTGTTTTTCGGCGCATGTCACTTTAAAGTAAAGTTGGATATATATACATATCACTTTCCATCCATGTAACCTTTACTCAGTTTATATTATTTTCCTTTTTTATATGTATTCTTCAATTATCAGAAAACATCTAAGGACACTACATTACTGCACTGAATTCTTACACAACATTACTGCACTAAATTAACTTTAAAGTTAATGTTGTGTAAGAGCGTTACTGAGTTGAAAACTTTAGAAAGTGTAGGTTTTTTATTGTTATAATAGAGATTAACTAGTGGGTGGTTTGTTTGAGATTATTTTGTAAGTGGGAAATGAGAAAAAATTGATAGTTTAATTATTTTTGTTGTTGTTGGGAAGCGAAGAGAAAAAAACTTAGTGATTTGCAGTGTTAGGGAAATATCTTCCATGATTCTTAAGATAGAAGTGGAAAAATTACGTGAGATTCATTAATGAAAAAAACTTGTATTTATCCTTTGTGTTATATTCTATAGATGAAAATAGGAATAAATAACTCTTTTTAAATACATATATATTTTGTATTTTTTAATTTTTTTCTATTTCTTTCCCCCGAAATAATTTAATATATATTTTTATTCTCCGCTTTTCTTTCACCTTCATTTCCTCCTCTTCCTTAATTTGATACGATAAGAAAAGAGATAAAAGAAATATGAAAACTAATAGGGTATTTACACTACTGTGTTTGCGGTATTCATTAATAGCTCTCTATTTATAATAATGAATACGTGATTTTTACAATAGGTGAAGCATAAATTACTACCGAATAGCATTGGTTTCTCGAAAGAAAATTTAATTGTAAGTTTAGTTTGAAACATTACCTTTTCCTTGGCAAATTATATAATTAAAAAACTAATTAATAAAAAAGTATTAATGTTAGAGTTCTGAATAAAAAAATTAAAACACAAAAAGATGATTTGAATAATTAAAAGAAATTTTATATGACATAGAAATGTTTTGTTAGCTAGTATAAAAAAATAATGTTTTGTTAATTAATTTACTACACTCAATGACAAGAAAGATTATTGAAATTTCGTGAAATACTCTAAAATACTCACATTATCAGAAGTATTCGTTTAAGATAATTTTGATTTTATTGATTTTTTTTTTTTTTGTATTTCTGTCAATTATAAGAATTGATATTCTTTAAAAAATTAAACGATTGCATGAAATATCAAAATATCGATATTTTGTTCTGTCCTAAACATATGAAAATTTGTACATATCATTTTATAATTAGATTTATAGTATATCTATATCTATATTGATAAAAATATCTGAATTACTTTATTAGCGAGAGTTTTATCATGTACGCCTATATAACAAAGACGTAATAAAAAATAATCATCAATTATAATTTTTAAATAACCAAATTTAGTAAACAATAAGAATAAAGAGAACATTCTATTGAGATAATCGGATTTGTGTTTGAAACATTTCATACACTTGAGCTGGTTTGGATAAGACTTAGATAAATAGAAGCAAGATTTTGAAAATGGTTAAGAAATATTCAGTAAAGTAGATAAATATTGGTACACATATTTTCAAAAAACCAGTTACAATAAGACTGACTAAAACACATGCGAGTTAAGAAAGGAATTTCCCAATATTAGGCAGGTTTTGCTAAACTTGAGAAAATACTTTATAAAATGCGAGGAGTATCAAAGGATATGGCAAGAAATACTATTTCAATATCATCATCCAAAATTTTGATAGAAAGTCAATTTATTAATGAATGAGAATAAAAGTAAAGAAGTCTTTAGAATGGAATAAAAAAATTGCATATATAGGTTTTTTTAATACAAAATGTTTTTACTTCCACTCTTAGATTGAAATAATAATAAAAATGTCATGATTAAACGCATTTGAACGTAGTAGATGATAGCAAATCACGACAAATTATTATATTAGTAACACTGTTGTTATAATAAAACATACCAAGTACAAGTTTTGAAAAGTATAAGTGATCACAGCTATAATTATAAATACTTGTAAAGAACAGTAAGATATAATAATTTAAAGAACTGTAAGATATAATAATTTAGAATGACGATGATAATGTTGTAGTTGTAATTGATCAAGAAATAATTGAATTCTTTTACGGTGGATTCAGATTCACTATTTTCATCTACTATAATCATTTTTATATTATGTAAAAATTATCTAACTATTATTCACTGTTATTTTTTTCTTTATAACAAGGAAAAAATATAATAAATCCTGAAATAAACAAAAAAGTACATATAATTTTTTAAAAATAATAATAAATAAAAAAGTAATATTAACAAAGTTAATATTGCTTCCTTAGTTTTAAGATAAAAACTCACCTACTTTAATTTAAGATCAAAAACTTATTTATTAACAAGTGCAATTTTGATTACAACTAAATTTTTGTTCAAACCTTCCATCCATAACAAGGTTAACGGGTAATATCAACCCAAAAAAATTTTCATGACTTCCTAAATCAATCTGGAAAGAACTATGAATTATATTTAATTGAGAGTTGTGGAATACATTAACCACACCTAAAATGTGAAATGGAAATGGAAGTATGAGAATATTAGTCTCAATTTAAAATATACTTATAAATTTGAAAGTCTCAAATTTTATAAAGACATACCATCTCAAAGACTTCCCAACAATAATAGCAATTGGAATAGGAGTTTTGAATAAAATATTCATTATTATACAATATATGGGTATGGTATTTCTTTACTTGAAGGTCTCTTTTATTTTATTAATATGATTGAATCTTAGTTTAAATAGTAGGAAAAGATTAAAAAAATAACTTATAGTTTATTTATGTGAATGCTAAATATAACTCATAATACACTAACATGTTGTTTAAGCAAAAAGTTATAAAGAAGTAATCATACTTCATAATATATAACCTTTGAATATATAACCTTTGAATATATAGTTATGGACGGTAACAATCATATCTCGAGGTTTGAACATGTAATTTTCAGTTTACAAAAAATTTTACATAGTAAGTCTGACGAAAATTGCTTAAAATTTGATATATGTACAAGTATCTCATTCTCATACACACATTTACGTAATTTATCATATTCTTATAACCTAGTTAATTTCTTTTTGAATTTTCTTGACTAGTACACATTACATGAATGAGTTAAAATAAAAAAATAGAGTTAGTTGAAATTTTTAGTTTACCAACCAAAACAGAATAATAATACAAAATCTTATTTATGAACACACGTCCTTTACTCTCACATATGCATTTTACATGTCTTCTTAAAGTAGACGAGATGGATGACTAAGATGAGTAAAATGAAATTTTTGCTATTATGCAACTGACTCTAAATATCCAAATATTCTCTGTATTACTCAAATGAAGGATACCAGCAAAAACTCTCCAATAATCAAATCAGTGTTAGAGTAATAATAGCCTTACTTGTAAGAGAAACACCTCTATAGTAATAGTAATGAGTTTTCTTTAGTATGGGTTTGTGTAAATATTATTTATTAAGGATGATAATTATTAGTGGTATTAAGTGAGAAAATTTGTATTAATCACTATAATTTTTATTTTTCTAATTAATCTTGATATTTATTTATGTATACATCTTCATACCACCATATTAACTTAGTTTAGTTCAAGAGATAAAAGTAAAAAGTAATAATATTCTCAATTAATATTATTCAAAATACTCAAACATTAACTTACTTTTATAAGAATTTATTTGACTATGGTACAACAACCTTGTCACTATATTACAATTTATAAAACTTGTTAATAAAAATTGTAGAGTATAAACAAATACCACATTTTGCATATTCTCAATCTCTTCTTTGTGAGATGTATATATCAACCCTCACAAACAAATTTGTACTATAGGTTGAGAACAATCTGACTACGATAAGTCGGTTTCAAATTCATTATTGGCAGGGCAGAAATGGACCAACCGAGTTCATCATCTCATCCATGAAGCAAACCCAATTATCATGCTTATCGAGACTAAGCGCAAGTTAAGTCACTAAAAATGTTTATTACCATGGGTCTGCTATTGTATCCGATGAACAGCGGAATGACTCAACATCATTTCTATAAATAGAGAAACATCTCCCTCAGGTAAGAGAACTATTCATATCTCTTCTCATTTATACCTGTATTAACTTTATTGTTGGAATTTATACCTGTATTAACTTTATTGTTGGAATTTATACCTGGATTAACTTTATTATTCGAATGCCTTTGTACCCTTCCAGCCTTCTTCATAACCTCTAAGTCACCCAAGATAATGAGTTAAAGAAGACACTTTATTCAAATAAACTTTATAAGTTAGAATAATAATAAAAGAGTATTTCAAGTGGGTTTGACAAGGTTAAATTCTCTTATATATCAAGTTAATATTTTCATATTTAAAACAAAATTCAAATAGTATTAAAATTAGCTCAAACTAACTCTACATTTTGCCACACACACACATATATATATATATATATATATATATATATATATATATATATATATATATATATATATATAAATAATAGGTTCAGAATTTAAAGAAATGGACGAGGCTTTTTTTAGAGGTTAAGAGACACGAATTAATTTTAATTTATTATAGAAATTTGACTTACTTTCCTTTCTTAATCTATGTTATCATTTTTCTTCTCTTGGAAGTAATTGCTGTTGAAATTGGTAGTTTGGTTTTTACAAAGCTTTCGCCAAAACATGGTACGATATCTAACAGCCTTGCCGACTCCAAAAATATTATCCGTTTGGTTGGAGTAACATCTCTGTAACTAAAACAAGGCAGATTGAGAAAAAATCTTTCAATTTCTAGAGCATAGCTAGCATCTTCATATGATAATGATATGACGTTGTGATCAAGTCCAGAGGAAACGACACTCATATCCGTCAAATTTGCATTTTACAGAAAGTCTTTAAACAGACATCATAGGATGACAATTAAGATAAATTATATTGAAATTAGGGTTATCTCTTAAAACATGAATAAAGGTTTTAGATATATAGCATGGTAGAATGGTAAATAAAACAAAGAACAATCATAAAAATATAATCGAAGCCGGATGCCGCCAATTGAGAAAGAAAACTCGCAACAGTTACAATTTTAAAACCTTTTGTTGGAGGAAAAATAGTTGCCATGAAACATTAATGGTCAAACAATACCAATTTAAAATGAATGTAATGGAGCAAGTCTCAAAATACGAGCAATAATATATACCATCGTTCATATTGTTGTCAATCTTCTACATTTACTTCAACCATTTCTTTACATGTACTGTTTCCTCCTTCATCGTGTATTTCAGCCAGAATAATAAGTTGAGAAAAAAAAAAAACTAAGGTTTGAGTTCCCTCATTTCTTTAAATGTTTATTTAGAGAAAGTCAAATTCACTCATATATATTATTGTGCCGCTTATGATTTGGGTTCAATTGACTCAAACCATACCTGAAAAAATAATAGAGATCTTCCTCGTTACGAATATTCAACATTCTAAAAAACGGATTTAGGACACAGGATTTTATTACCAATTATACACATAATAAATGTTATAAATATTAACATCGTAACAATTTAAGGGGTAAAACTTAAAACTAATAATTTGTATGTTACCTGTCATTATAGATAATAAAGAAAGAATTATTAGCATGGCCATGGCAGATGCATAAAATGTTCCACCATTGAAAATTTGATGTACTTGTGAATAATGTTATTAATTACTAAAAGGAAGTGACAGCGCATGAAGGAAAGATTAGTGCAGGTTGTGTAGCCATTTTGTTAAAAATAAATTGACAGCAACTTGTGCATTTATGCCGAGGAAGAAATTTGAAGTCATTTTTAGAAAGAAAGTGTGGGAAGGAAGTCCATGCCCAAATTCCAAGGTTGTTCAGTTATACTATTGTGGTAGCATTTGAGATTGGTAAGGTGAGGGATTAATTGAATGATATTAAACCAAAGCAAAGGCAACAATCTTTGTTTCAGTAAAGTTGAAGGCCACTTCCTCTTTATCATCACTGATGGTCTGGCAGTTGGGCCGATCAGCTTGTGCTTTTGTAATCTTTGTCTTTTTTTATTTATTTTTATTTTTCTTGGTCATGTTTATTTGGGGTTTCAAAAGGGTAGGCCAAGCTGTGACGGAAGAGGGTAAGTTGGAACAGGTCACCCACAAATCCTTCAATAATATTTTATTATCATTCTTTGTTTAGCTAGGAAGAAAAGACGAAAGGTGACAGGTGGTTCTAAATTTTAACGACAAAATAAAAACAATAGAGTAAGAATTGTGTGATGTGATAGAAAAGTATAGAAAAATATTTGTTAATAATATGAATAACTGTGTACTGTGTCCGTAAAAAATAGTTACAGTACAGAGGAGAATAATTTCATTGAACATGGTTGTTGTAAAAGTTAAAATGATTGTTGTGGAAATTAAATTCGTTTGATATTTTTTTGTTATCTAAATACGAACGTTGGAGATTTTGCATTAATTTAGAAATTGAAAGTAAATGTTTGGTCCATAAAGGCAAAAGGGGTAAGGTGAGAAGGTTTGACGCCAGAAAGGCCTTAAACAAAGGGCAACCCTCCCAGATAACATTCCACTCTACTACATAAGACGCGCACTCGCAACAGGGGAAGCACCACACCTCTGCACCCTCATCATTTCAAGCCCAACAAAGCACAAAACAAAAAAGAGAAAGCAGAAAAGGAAAAGGGTAACCACAGAGAGAGAGAGAGAGAGAGGGGAAAGAAAGGGATAACGCAGAGAAAAATTTGAAGGAAGAAGAAGGGTTTGTGTTTAGAGTTGAACAGGATGCAGAGTGAGCAACAGAGCAACAACAACAACCAGTTGGTAGTACAGAATTCGGGGAGCCTAAGCTTCAGCAGCCATTTGTCGAAGGAAGATGAAGAGATGTCCAGGTCTGCTCTCTCCACCTTCAGGGCCAAGGAGGAGGAGATTGAGAGGAAGAAGATGGAGGTCAGAGAAAAGGTTCAGCTTCAGTTGGGTCGTGTTGAGGAAGAAACCAAGCGTCTTGCCACCATTCGTGAGGTATCTCACCTTCTCACACCATTTATTTTCCAAATTAACTACCTTTTCTCTCAATTTTCAGTTTTACTTAACTGGGTAACCTTTTTTGGCTTTGCTCTGTTCATAACTCATCTCAACCCCTTAGCCCCTTCTTGAAAATCTTGCTTTTTTTCTTTGAACAATTTGACCTAGCCAAGGTACGAATAATTAATTCAGGACTAAAACAGAACAGTGTTTGTGGCCTTTTAACAACAATTCTTGCATGGGAAAATTATGTTTTTATTTCTTAAAAAAATAGGATTTTTTTAACGAGGTTGTGTTGGTTTATTTATAAAGTCAAGAAGCTCTTGATGGAAACAGCTTGGTCTTTTTCATAATTTTTGTATTAAATCGAGTTATGTTGTAACAAGGAGAATAACAGAGGCTTGGAGAACATCTAGAGCTCTTGGGCATGCCCGATCTGTGGTTTTGGTCTCGACAAAGTGGGTTTTCGGCCCCCAAAACGTTCTGTTTTTTATTTTCCGATGTGTTTTTTGAGGAAAAGAATTCAAAATTTGAACTTTCTTGTTCCCTTGAATATATTCTTGTCAGATAGCCGTGTCGGGCTATGAAAAAATAATTCATATATTTTCTTTCTAAGATTTCGTTGGCCACTGTGTTCTTTGGGCAATATATCAATTTTTTGTAATATTTGTTTTTAACAAACAACTGACAATAATAATTCATGCTGAAAGTTGGTATACTTATTTATTCCTTTATAGCTTCTTCAATTTTGTCATTTATACGGAAATTGATGTGTAATTGAATAATCCGGAACTTTGTTCAATTTGTGGAATATCAGGAACTTGAAGCCCTGGCAGATCCAATGAGGAAAGAAGTTGCACTTGTTCGAAAAAAGATTGATTCCGTAAACAAAGAATTAAAGCCACTGGGTCACGCCTGCCAGAAGAAGGTGAACTTAATTGAATTTCTCAGAAACCATTAATACTTGTTGAATAGTTTGCTACAAAGTGCCCAATTATACGGGAAGTGAAATTTGATTGAAGACAGCATTGAAATCTGGTTTTTGATGTTTTGCAGGAGAAAGAATACAAAGACGCCCTGGAAGCTTTTAATGACAAGAACAGGGAAAAAGTACAGCTAATCACAAAGTTAATGGAGGTTAGTGTGATGTTGTGAGTGATATGCATTTGGATTTGAATAGATGATAATTTTGTTTGTTGTGACGTGAGAAATTGTTGTTTTGTTCAGTTGGTGAGTGAAAGTGAAAGATTGAGGATGAAGAAGTTGGAGGAACTGAGCAAGCACGTAGATTCGATGCAATGATTTGGCGAACTGCTAATGACTCTGATTAGCCTGGTGTGGTATATTAAAGATGACATAGTATATTTTCATATGTATGGGGTGTTTTGTGCTTTGTAATTTTGTGGTGTTCATGTTTGTGTTAACTAGCATTTGATGGATAATCAGCTAATTTAGGGAGGGATATACTACCCTACAAACAGGCAGGCTTGTAACTAAATACTTGCATTTTGTTGTCATTTTTTTACCCTTCTTCAATTCACTTTGCTTTCTTCTCCTTAATTTAATTTATTCATGTAATTTGAATTTTTTTTGCAACAAAGACCTGGTCTGTTTTGATATTATTAGTCCAATAATGATTTACCCATTATTCACTCAGTTTTGCTAGTCTTGGAGCAATATTTTCCAATGGAATTGCATGCAGATGCCATGTTTTAGTATAAGTTTCAACGACTCCATTATCCGTCTGATTCACGGGAAAACCTTCTTATCATTTATGGTTCAAGCTTCATCAAAGCTTTAAGGATTTTTAACATGATATATAGTTTTTTCATCTTGGTTTTCTTTCAATCCGCAGTTTTTATCACAGTTGAATTTTGTGGATAAAAACTATATTAGGTTAATTTTTTAATAAAAAAAACAATAATAGTACAAAACAGAAAAACATTATGTGTGAAAAAATAAATGGTGAGTCGTGTAATGTCTGTGCACTGTTTATGAAGATTGGGTAGAGTACCGGAATAGTGTAACCGGTAAGACATGCTCAACTGGTTGTGTTTTACTTTTAAACAAAGACGGAGAAGTCACGCGCTGTGGCGCAGTTGTGAAGTACGCGCTTCTTTTTTAATTTTTTTTTTTCGGCGAGAGCATCCTAGGAAAAAGGGGGTTTGTGATGTGTGTGGGTATGGAAATTCCTACAACGAAGAGGACGATACTCCAATACAAATATTTTCAATTAAAATAAAACTTATTCTTACTTTATGAAAAGTGTCTATTTATAATAAAAAACGTGTAATTAAAATAAAGTATTTCACCCCTCCAAAACAAGAAAAAAGGAGCTATCTACTAAGGCCATGATTTGCTCCCAAATTGCTGCAAGAGCATGGTATTGTAGTGTAGTGGTAAGTAATGTAATTAATGGGGGTATTAAATGATTGATTTGAAGATATTAGGGCCCATTGCTTTTCTTGTTAAGGGTTCCCTCAATATTGTCATTTCTTGTGAGATAGAAAGTCTACCAACTGTTGAAATTGAAACCTGAAAAAATGAAACTGTTCTTCACCTTTGGAAGCTTTGAAGAGTCATGCAACAACAATTCTTGACGGATTGTTTTCAAGGTGCCACATTTTGTTTTATTCGGAAGTGGATGGGGAAATATTGAAGATCTAATTCATTATTAAGTTTTAAGTGTATGATAAATTTAGTATTTTAACTGAATTTTTAATAAAAAATGTTGTTTTATTGAATATTTAAAATATTTTTTATTTTTGTTTTCAGTGTTATGTTAATTGAGTTTTGTCGTTAATGAAATAATGAGTGTTAGTTTGGTTTTCATTTTCTAATTCAGAAATTAATTCATTCTTTTCTTTTTTTAATCTCCTTTCACTTATTGTTTAATCTTTCTTTCTCTTCTTTTACAAGAATGAGTTAGCCAACAGGTTGAAAAAAAAAAACGTTTACAAAAGAAATAAGTTCATTCACGAGTTACATTTAAGAAGATAAAAATAATAGTTATTTCATATATTCATGATAAAATCAAATTGATAGCATACTTAAATAAAAGTTAAAAATATCTTAACTAACGAATACTTAATTAAAAATAACTAATTTTATTATAAAAAAATTAAAATTAAGCCAATATTCAATATTTCCAATTTCAGAGGTTGTCACATATACAGGAAAAAAGACTATACTTAAAAAGACCACTTACATAAGTTTTTCCATATTTGAAAAAAATATGAACTGTGGTTTCTTCCATATATTGAAAAACGTAAATTATGATTTGTGCTACTGTTTGAAAATGTATTCTTAATTTTATTCTAATAAAAAATTAAAATAAATCATAATGTTATATATATTTTTAATTTAGATTTGACTATTTTACATAATAATATTTGTTATGATAGATAAAATAATATTTTTTTTAAATTTTAAGGACAAATTATTTGGAAAACAACCGAAGTATCTTTTAATTAACTTTGAAGTGGTATATGAGACATTTGTAATGAAAAAGTTGTTTCAAGCCAAAATCAACTATTAAATGTTTTACGCTGAAAAATATTCTTAAAATAATTTAAATTCATTAAAATTTAATGAATATATATAGTAATGTAAGAGGGATCTCTTTATAATGTTAGGAGGACTAAAACAACACTATTAAAACCAAAAACTAAAATTGTAAAACCAAATTTTACAAGGGTTAAAACTATGAATTTTGTTTATAAAAACTAAAACATGAGTATATTGTCGAGATTAGAAACCTACTTAATTTCTTGCAAAAAAGATAACACATTCCGTTAACCAATCACTTATCAATACCAATACAAGGTTTGGATTGAAAAGGGGAGAAAAAGAATAATGGAAAATGAAATAAAGTGAAAATTTGTTGGACTAACTTTTAATATCATTCTATTCATCATGTTCCATACCATTTAAACAATGCAACCTTGTGTCCTTCAGATATTCTGTATTTTTCCAATTAATTCAACTAAACTTACACCTCTTCACTCTTTTAAAGGAGCAAATAAATCCACAAAATTGACCTTATCTAAAGGCTTCTATAAACAGTAGCATTTGTTGATGGTGTCAAATTAAAAAAGTGCATTTAAAGTGTGGCAGAGACCAAAAAGAGTAGGTTATTAAATTTGAAGGTATGGGCTTTACATATCCCATTTATTTTTCGGCCCATTTCTTTAAGGTATGGGCTTTCACCGTCAAAAAAGTATGAAACCATAACATTGTTTTTAAGTGTTTTAAACTTGGTTCCACGTTTTACACAAGTTTTTTTTCTAATTATATAGTAATGTTGTGATTGATTATGCATAGAAAAAGACAAATTTTGCCTATGAAGACTCCACTGGCAGTGTCATGCATATGTTGTGTTTAATGTTAACTATGCATTTATTATTATACCAAAATCTCAAGTAACTTGAGTATTTAAAAAACTCATTCATAAAACAAGACTTGCAAAAAAACATCAACTGACAAAGGAAAAGAAGGACATACTTTTAAAAGATAGAATACGAGTAAGAATATATTGCTATTGTGTCTTATCTTGTAAGAACAAGATTAAATGTGTTTTCTGGGTAAGTACATTTTCAAATCAATAAATTTAATTCTCCAACATTTAAATATATGTGACTTTAGTTTTTTTATATTTAAATTTAACATTTAATGATATTTTTATCCTGTTATAAAATTAATAAAGTGACTACAATCACTTATTTTTAAAAGTTTGGAAATTGAATTTATCAATTTAAAAAAATATTGATCAGTGTTTAACAAGCAAAAATTGTGAAGACCAACCACATATTTAATCCATAAAAAAATACAATCAATCACATAGAAGAAGGAAAATGCGTTCACGATATATCCCTCTCTGAGTCACGTTCTTGTGGAGAAAATACTATTCAAAGTGAAACCATTTTCGTGCTCCATGCCACACCAGATCAAGGAAATTTGGACTGTAGAACAAAAAATAAGTATCCAAACAATTTTTTAAAGGTGGACCAATGTTTGTTTATAAGTTATAGATCTTACTTCCTACACCCTCCATTTTTGAACATGCACTCTACAATTTTCAAAATACTATTTTACACTTTTTTTTAAATGATTTTTAAATTATTTGTTCTAGAAAATTTTTAAGAATATACTTTTTAGAATCTATGAAATTTATTATAGAACATGTTTTTTTAAAATATAATAATATTTTCAGAATAAATTTTATGGAATGCATGAAATTTATTTTAAAATAAAACTTTTAGAACGAATTTTTCATAACGTAAATAGTATCTTTTAAAATGTGTTTTCTGAAATGTATATACTAACTTCCAGAATATATTTTTTTAAAATGAGTTTTCTAGAACAATTTTTTTAAAATGTTTTTTTTTTCTCTTTTTATTTTTTTTCTAACTATAAAGATCTCTTTCTCTTCTTCTTCATGCACGAAATATATGTCCTAAGTTATCGTATCAAAAACTTTAAAGATGACCCATCCAAACTATAGGACAAATAAAAAAACTTAATTAAAATAAAAGTAATTTGTAAATTTGAATATTTTTAATTAAATTTGTATTAAAATATTTATTTCAATAAAAATATTTTTCTTTTATTTTCATCCAACTATCCTTTCATTTAACTTTTGTATGGATGACGTCACTGATCAACTTATTCATTACTTCTCCAATCTCCTATAACTCACTACTAATAAGATTTTATTTATTTTATAAAATAGTTTTTAAATTTTATATTATATTAGTTTCCATTTCTAATTCGAAAATATTAGTTGTAAATGTGTAATTTAAATTAAATTTAAGTGAAAAGAAAAATTAATAAATACGTTACTATTGTTATCTTCAGCTCTAAAACGGTAAGTAAATCCGTAAATAGAATTTTTTTAAACTGGCAACTAAAAAAGCTAACACTTAAAAACAAGAAGTAGAAACAATATTATATTATATTTATTATGAATTCAATATTCGCATTATTTATATTTTTTCCCTTTTTTTCTCTCTTCTATCACTCTCTTAAATGAAAAATGAGGAGTCTAAATATCACATTCTCGAACACAATTTTTTCAAATATATATATTGTTTTTTTTTTCAGTTAAAATTTGTTAAAAATTATAAAATTGGGAGGATATCACCTGTTATTTAATAAACTTAATTCAAAAAATTATAATTTGTAGCAAATTCCAACTAATAAAAGAGGTAAAATAGAATGTTACATCATGTTAATAAGTCAGAAACTCAATTTTCACATAACTATTTTCTATAATTTCAGCAGCTTTTACTTCTGATTCAGCATTTTCTATTTCATATAAATCTTAAGGTCAGAAAATTAGTTTTCACGAAATAAATTTTAGCTTTATTAATATAACTCAATATATTTAAACCCTAACCTTTAAGTTCATATGTATGGAGAAGAAAAGAAAAACTAATTTGAGTGTTTTGTCCTGTAGTTACTGTTCATGAACTGATACATCGAACCCGACAAGGTATTAAGCGGTCTAAGATAGGTGAATTGAAAATTGAATTTGATAATACAAATTGATGATTGTGGAGAGTACCTTGCTACAAGAAGAAACCTCCACGTCTTTACTACCATGATTCTCAAAACAAAGACGAACATTGGATTCGATTATGTGCAGAAATTTTATATTCATATTGTAGAAAGAAGAAAATCACACTTGCATGGTAATGGATCCAATTGCAGCATGGAGGAACATTCCCAAATCCTACACGACATGCCTCATTATTGGTCCCATTTCTCAGTTTGCTCCATCTATCACTCGATCTAGACCAAATAATCATATGTTCTAAATTAATTAATCAATCACATAACAAAAGATCTATGTAAATAAAAAAGAACAATATACCCAATTCCATATCTTGTGTTTGATTCATGGGGGAAAACAAACCCCACCAATTCCATGGCCACATAAAGAGAACCTAAATTTTGAGTGAGAGGGGAAATTGATTTTGGGCGTCGTTTTCCCAAATGGAAAACTTGGAAGACGTTTTCTGTGTCCGTAAAAGATTTTAGAAAAGTCGAAAAGATTTTCATGTCTCCTCTGTGAGGGACCTATGTTAATATTATTATACGACTGTCTCATGCATCCTTCGTACCCTTCGGAGTCCAACTATATTATATTAGGTAGAGTTTATCCAATTCGAACAAAACAAGTACCATTAAAGAATAATGTTTATCACATGAGGGACCAAAGATAATATAATATAATAATATTAAATTATGTGAAATTTTACTTTGCAAATAATTTTATAGGATTTAATTAGATTTAATGTTCATTTCTAATAAACCTTTTCACATTTCTTCATCATCCCTCCTCTCATCCAAAAGTTTTAGGAAAATGATTTTTTTAGGTTCACACATGCTAGAAGAGAGAAAACAAAAGTAAAATAATGTCCAATTTCTGCAACGTTTTATAAATAGAAAGAATTTTATGTGGGAAACGCAGGATGGAAAAGGTTGTTAGAGTTATTTATTTTTAGTGCAACTTTAATATACAATGCAATTTGGTTTTGAGAGGAGTGAATAGAAACATCTCTTACTACGTTCATAATGAAAGTTTCTGGTTAACGGTTATTTTTTGTTTTTTTTTATCAATTTAACGGTTTGGATGTTATCGAGCACTTCTCCACCCTATCGATATATGTATACATTTTGTCGGGAAAGAAAAAGATAACTAAACAACAATAGAAAACAGTAGCATAAAATTGATGCTATTATGCAATGAGAGAAAGAAAAAGAAAAAAATTCATGAAATTTGAGAATTTAGAGATTTTAGATGTTTTTGTATGATATTTTTATATACAAACTATCACAAAATCCGTAACCAATAGACTCAGGATTTTAAAAGATCTAAAATAAATTAAAGAATGAAGTACTTTTTAAATTAATAAAATAATTTGTATTAACTATTCTAGTAAGATCTTTTTCACTTGATAGATTCTTAAGTTCGTATAAATATTTTTTTATTGACTTCAATCATATATATTCTTAATAATAAAATTATTTAGTTTTATAATTTTTTTTCATCGTCATGAGTTTACAAATCAAAACAATAATCTTAACTTCTTCTTTATTATTCATCTTGTTCACTCAAAGAACATTCATGTCTATTTTTTTATTTATTTTTTTTATTTGTATAAATTTATTCATAGCTAATCTTGTAATCCAATTAAAATTTCAAATTTTTTATATTTTTAATTTTTAAATAATAATTTTCATATTTTTCTAATTGAATTATATATATATATAACACTGAATATAAGATATAAAATAGAATTAGGTTAAAAAATAAAATTTGAATGCCAAAAATATAAACTTGATTATAATATTTTATTTTAAATTTAGTTTATAAACTCTAAATTTTTAGTGTTCTTTTTTGAATTTGAATAAATTATTTTCAAATTAATTAAATAATAAATAAAAAAATAAATAATTTTGAAATCTATTCATCAATTGGAAATTATGATACAATTCTATCTTGAACAATAAAAACTTAATAATATATACTTATATAATCATATATTCATATGAAAAACTAGTTAATTTTTAAGTTATATTAATTGATATTACATCAGTTTTATTTTATTATTGATATAATATGTATAATTTTTTAATCGTTTTAATTTTTTTTACATTATTTGTGTTTATAATTAATATAATAATGCTATGTTTACATTAGTTGAAGAAGCGATATAGAAGTCATAAAATTTCTGTATAGCTCGTATCAAACCAATAAAAAAAGTCTTCCACAACTAATATAAAATTTTATTTTCCTGCTTGTTTCAATTCTGGTCAATTTTGAGTAATACGTGGAACGTGGTGAGTTCTTAGACTCCTATAACAACTAATCACAGAAAGGATGTTGTGGAATCCTATATAGACGATACGAAGCTACTATGCAAAACTCGAAACACTATATTTTGTAGGCCAAATTTCAATATCCAAATTAAGAGGGGACCATGTTAAGAAGAAGTCTCTTCTTCTCTTATAAAAAAAAGTCCCGACCTCAATGCCAAAAGAGAAAGTGAAACCCTTTTCCTTTTCCGAAAGGTTGTAGCATGTGTGGTGTATGAAATATATGAAAGGGATCTCATCATTTACCAGCCGCCATCGATAATCTTGCTGCCTTCAGAGTTCAGCTACCGTCTTTTTCCGTCTTTTTCAACTTTTACCAAAACAAATCTCAAACCTAATCCATCTCATGTTAAATCCCCACAATAATCCATTAAATTAATAATAAGTTATCTTGTTTTTTTACATACGTGGAAGTGTAGGGTAAGGGGTTGCCATCATTAATATATACTTGTCTTTGAAATAAACAGTGTGAACCATAGATCATGATTACTTATTATATTCAAAGTAGGATGCGGTAGATGAGTTGATACAAAAATTTTTATACTCAGCAAATAATAAGAAGGGAAAATTTACTTGGTCCTTGTGAATATATCCACAAACGAACCAGCAAGATAGTAATATCTGGCATCATGTCATTGCATATCCCATAGACATTTCGACTTTAGAAACTGGCGAAACCTATTTTCATTCATGCATGAGAATAATTGAGACAAATCTGTGAGAACCAGCAGGAATAAGAAAACACCTACTTTATTAATGTTTCCTTATTATTTTTGGTCATTGAGATTGATAGCACAGAATTAGCATGTGTCCACAATCATATTCAGTATCGAATTAAATTTGCATACATGCATGTATGGACTATATATATATATATATATATATATATATATATAATGATCGAACTATTATTATTATTATTTATTTTGATAGAGATTTTCTTATACAAAATAAATTATTTACTTATTTAAATTATCTTATAATAACAATAGTAATTAATATTTATATTTATATACTTCAATTGTTAATTTTAAATTTATAAAGCATTTATTGAAAAAAAATTAGTTATTCTATTATTATAAGTTAAACTTACGTTTTCATGTAATTAAATGTAATTTAATTTTTTACTCTATCTTATTAAAGACATAGATTAAAAATGGAGACAAATAAAGGTATTAGGAGGTGTTAGTTGTCCGTATTTGATTAGTTTGGCAAAATTTGTGTCCTGTGCGGTTGAAAAAAATAGTTGTATATTCTTTTGTGTCTATGAAAATCTATAAATACTCAAGATTTTTTTTGTAAAATTTAATATGGATTATTTAAAATATAAATTAAAATAAAAAATTTACGATAAAGTATAATTAAAATAAAATTATATAATAAGATATCAGTACAAAACAAAATTAATATTTTTTAAAAAAATTCAAATAAATTGCACAACAATATATAAGTTTAAATAAATTTAATTTCTTTAAAAGCAAATTTTCCTATAATTATAAATAAAATATAATGTATAAAATCAAATTATAAATAATTTTTAAGTATTAATTTTTTTCATTACTTATAACTTTATTTTAGTGACTTAAATTTTAAACAATATAATAAAATTAATAACAGGTATATTCTATCTTTTATATATAAATATTCGTTTAAAGAATTCGTTTAGTATTGTATAACTGAAAAGTTTGAAATAGTTTTTTGGTGTGGTTATAGTATCACTAGAGTGAGTGTTCTCTCATCATTCTAATATTTGTAAAATATATAGTACGTAGTAATGTATATAAGCAAATTATTAATGTATTCTTTTTACTTATGAATTAAAGGAATTGAATATATATATATGTGTGTGTGTGTGAGAGAGAGAGAGAGAGAGAGAGACTAATTCAATTAAAGAATAATAATTTATCTAAAAACAAAAGTAGTTTACTTTTTGGCCAATTTAAATAATTAAATTTTTTTAACAATGTGAAAATAAATAAAAGAATTATTTCTTTAACTTTCATAGTGATATTAAATCGTATTATTTTAAATATCTGTAAAAAAAATAAAAATGAATATATCAAGTCTTATATGTTGAAATATCATGAATGTGAAAGGAGACTCAAACAAGGATATTTAGTTAGAAATCATTATCAATAAAAATGGATGAATATTTCACATTATAATGTATAATAAGGTTTGTCCGAAAAGTAACTGTACACAGTATAGAAGGTCTCATACATAGCATAAATACATAGACTAGTTGATATTAAATTAAGATACAATATTGCCCAGGAAAAAAAATAATTGAACTTAAAATAATAATAAAAATTACAGGACTAAAATTAAAGGTTACATATTTGTGACAAAAATTATGTTGAAATACATTTGAAATGTAAATTTCCTCGTCAAGTAAAAATTAACAAATAGAGTAATACATGAGAAAAACACATAATTATAATTTCTTAATGATATTTATATACTGTTGACCATGTTCATATTTGAAAAGCTGACACCAAACATAAAAGAAAAGCCTATGACAAAGTCTTGTTGGTTCAAATCTGTTTCCAACCTTATCTCCATTTTTTGAGTCACCAAATATGCCACATGTTAACTTCTCCAAACTTTGTTTGCCATAATAAAAGAAAAGATATGAGCAATGATATTGGAATGAATTCACCCTCCCCAGTAGTTTTGCACAGGTTCTGTTCTGGTTCAATATATAATTGAAGCACTTAATGGTGCCCTTTTCACTGCTATTATCCTCTTGTATATACACACTCATTAGCTCATAGAAGTACTTATTAAGTTCATAATAATAGCATTATCGAAGGTGCCCTTATCCTCAAAATAATTGCTACAGCATACACTATGGAAGTAGCTATATTCTATGTCTTATAAACTTTACACGAACTTGTTTTTGAGTGCATTGTTATTATTTTGCTAACAATAGATGATGAAGTTGATTGTTGCAACTACAGTAATCATGATCACCATATTTCTAAATTCAATCTCAATCCATTATTCCACCACTTTCCAGCACGAAAGCTAGGGAATGAAGGAAGAGAAAGGGGATTCCTTCCCTTACTCTGGATTAAAGAAAAACAAAGAAATGAAAGTAGAAATAAATAAAAAAAGCCAAACGTTGATGATTAGTTTGATAAAAGTATTAAACCACTTTGACATGCGTTTACAGGTGGATGGATTATATTACCACTAATTAGCAAATCATATTTCAACAACAAAGACAGATGGCCCAAGATTCTCACGATGACCTTTTGTTATGAATTTTTATAATTATGTTATTGATGTGAAGCATTGTATTTTACAAAACAAAAAGTCACATATTATATTGTTTAAGTGTTTAAATATCATTATGAAATAAAAACTTTTAGAATTGAGTGGTGGCTTATGTACATGAATTTGGGTTTCTAGGATTCGCTGTAATACAAATCTATTGATTATCTCCTTCCTCCTTGAATTTGCACCTATTAGAGAATTGATTATCTCAATTTTTTTTCGCACATTTTAGCTTCAGCATTAGGTGAGACGATAGTGAAACGTGCATAGAGAAAAATAGTTAATTAATGAATGTCAAATTTGTTGTAATTATGCATGTTGCGTGGATGGATTTTAAAAATTAGGTTATGCCCGACATATGGAAGTGAGTGTGAATTAAAAAAACAGCATGTTGTTGTGGGAAGATTTTCACTCCAGTGATGAACTGGAACTATCTGGGTTTGTGAGCTTCTTCTGTCTTTTGGGTATTTTGGAGCCTCGAGCGAGAAATGAGCGTGCACAACATTTGTTATTACTTGCTTAATCTATGCTCTTGTATGTTTTGCTGTAAAGTTACTCGTTTGACTGACTACACATACATAAGCCACGTAGTTAGGTGCACGTTCTGTTTGTATCGAGATTAAAAATTTCCACAACAAAAACAATTCACTTACGAGGAAATAAAACCTCCTCGTACTGTACAAACAAGAGACGAGACTATTATTTTTCATGCATGGTCTTGTAACTACATTTAGTAATTGGAACAAAAGGACTAACGGTACAATAGAATTTTTGAATTCAACTTTTTTTATTAAAAAAATTGCACTCTTCATCTAATCATAACCTATCTATGTGTACATATATATATATATATAATAAATTTGTTGGCTTTTTTACCATAATAATTAAGTGAGTAAAAGAAAAAGGTCGATATTTGTTTGTACTATTTGGATTTTGAATGGTGGCATTTGTTTCCCTCCTTGTTGTCCTTAACCATATCTCGTTTTTTGTAGGTTGAGAACAAGAAATGTATATGTGATAATGAACATATAGTTACATACAGATAGTGACGGTATTTGCTGACTCCTTGATTGAGCCATATGGAAGCGTAAAATTGACTTGGTTTGGATTTAGTGCAAGCGTGGGGTGAGACTCGTACGTCAAAGATGAACCCAAAAATCCCCAGTGACCAGACACGAAAAAAATGACACCAAAAATTAAAGAGACTGGAGTTTGAAAGTTGAAGGCGAAGCACTTTACACAAAAAGTGAGCGAAAATGGAGTGGGTCACGCGTCACTCCTCCCTAGGTGAGACAATCCCTGTGTATTTTTTTTGTTTTAACAGTGCAAAACATAGATATAGAAGTGTGGTACAGTAGACAATTCTCAAAGTTTGGAGAATTTACCAATGCTTGTGCATGTTTTTTGAAATTTAAATTAAAGGTGAAGTTAGTGGAAATAGAAAAGGACCATTCGGGCTTAATTGACAAAAGGAAAAAGGAGATACTACTGCAGTGCAGGATCCGCAGTACCCTCTCTACCCATCATTTAACGTAGATCCTAATCAAAAACATTATATCATATCAAATCTGGAACTATATATATACGACCTTAAATTTTGAATGTCCTACGCTGTCTTAATAAATGTTCAATTGATTAAAACAAGTATTGTATTATAAAGTATTGTTCAAATTGACTTTTAGTTTATACAGAACAAGTGGTGTTGCATATTTTGTCTTGAAAGAAAAGGAAAAGGTGAAAGAAAAGGTGGAGTGAGAAGGTCAAGATCCGGTTATTCGCTGTGTGGAAGTGTGTATGTGACACAAAATAAGGCAAGCATCTTCCTCAAACCCTTTTTTGTCGTTTTCCTTTCTCTATGTGTCACGACTCCTTGTCTCATTTCTCAATGTCTATTGTTACCACATTTAATTATTGCTGACTTTTCATATGGTCTCACTCCATCGCTTCAAACTATAAATAATCATACTTTCTTTGCCTCTTTTGATACCAACTTCAGGAAGAGAAAAATAAACAACAAACTAAGGGCAAAAGAGATGATGAGATTTCGTTATAGTTGAATCTAGTTTAATGTAAATAAGCTTTTCAAACCATTTTTCTTGTTGTGGCTATTCACATTATTGGTAGCTGGTGTTAATCATCTATCATTGATTCTCTAAATCCTGAATGATAAAACACACAGGTTTTGTTTTTAAAAAGACAAAAACAGATATACTTAAAGCTTTTTATTTTCATTTACATCCTTAAAAATCAATAATAGATGTTTAAAGTTGCTGGAAATTGTAGACAGCTAAAATAATATTAGAAGGCACATCATCATAATTATTTACTATTACTAAGAGATTTATTGATATTAAAAGGAGTAAAGTATAATTCATATTCAAATCTTATAGTATATATTTGGGAGAGAAAAAAAAATTAAACATCTGTCCAGAGATAAAAGTGCAATTCACTTCAAAATGAATTTTATTTTAAGACATCTTCTACTTGTTTTTCAAAACTTTGTGAAACATTAATTTTTAAAACTTTATTTTTATCTTTCAGTAATTTAACAAAGTAAATTAAATTTGTTAATAAAATATAATATTATATAATCAAACTTGCTTTATAATTTCTTTAAATTGGTTATATTTGTTTAGTGACCTAGAAGATTAATAAAATGAAATACATCATACTGAACTTTTATTTTGCATAACAAAAAGCATTTATTTTTATTTTTTTAAAAACTACAACGATAATTGTTTAAAAGAGAATAAAATTTACAGTTTTCTAGTATAATAAATAATTTAATATAAATTAAAATTAATAGTTACTTCAGGTAATGCTTCGTAAACCTCTTCATTCATTTTAAAAAGTCATACCCAAATCCCTATCCATTGCAGTATTCATTGCATAAAAATTTAATTTAATTTTTCAATTTTATTATGTCACATATTAACTTTTTTTTCCAATGGAACTTTAATAATACTTTTTTTTTTTTCTAAAATTGTTTAGAAGAATAATTGTTTTTAAGATAAAAATATTTTTTTTTTCTCGTTACTTCAAATCTTATTTAAAATTCAAGCTTAAATTTATAATCTTAAATTCCATAACTTCGACTCATGTTTTCCTTAAAATATTTAAAATTTTAGAAAAGAATATTTTGATTTTCATTTATTTTAAAACAACTTCCTGATAATTGATAATAAGAGTAATATGATAATTTGAAAAAGAAAATTATAATTATAACGAAAATGAGAGAAAAAAAAGTCAAAGTCATAAATGTCAACTAGTTGTATAATTTTAATAAGTTTTAGTCGGAAGAGTAATTTATTTTAGTGCTTGAAAATTTAATATTTATAAGAAAACTATTTAACCTAAATGATCTTTATCAGTGTACCGTTACTGCAACTAAACAATACATTATGTCAATGAGTCTTTGATAAACTTTTTTTATATATATCTTTACACAAAGTAAGAAGATATAAAATACAATAATTGTTTTTTTGTAGGTTAACATATATAAATTAAAAAAATAAAATAGTTTTATAAAAAAAATCAATTTGACTTTCTTTTATGTTAATGATATCATGATCATTATCAAATCTAGCATTATTCCTCTTGTTGTTCATGACACCAAATATCGTCTCAAAACATAAATCAGGCAAAGTTAGAATTCCCTTGACTTGCGATTGTCATGTTCAAGGTTGAAATGTTCTGTGACATAACTACATTTGGGATAACAATTTTCGCCCTTTACAAGGCAACATATTTGTCTTTGGATCCCAATTTTTAAGCTAAGGATCAGTGAAGGAGAATTTTTAAGCCAACGTGTTTGTTTTACTTAACAATGGATTAAACATTTGTTTAATCGTATGCAGACCATATTTTAACGTGGTTCGTTACATGTTGAGATACTTGAAAAACACCTTAGTGAAAGATTTTTATCTTTGATGTCATCGTTTTTTCTTTATACAATTCACCCATGTGGTGTTGGTGAAAGAATTTGTCCATTATCACACATTATATTTGACTAGTAAGTTGACATGACTGAACAATATTTTGATTAATCTTAGTTCTATAGGGAAGCCTGTCTTTATTTGTCGTGAGAAACCAAATACTTTCATTTACCACAAATCCTACACTCGATAAATGCACTGAAGACATTAAAAAAATAATGCATTTTGTGCATTAAAAAAAACATTTTGAGTATTATTTTCGTTGAAATATGTATGTTGTTGTTGTTGTTCTAAGAAGTGGTTTAGTGGGGTTAGTGAGGCCTTGTCTTTACTTGCATATAAAACAATAACTTGGATACAATTAATAGAAGATGACGTTGATGTGTGAGTTTGATCCATAGCTGAGATGGGTTAGAAATCTACAAAATTTTAATTTGAAAACAAGATAAAAAAAAAAAAATGAAAGAATAATATGGACAAGGCACATGTGTTGTGCTGGGTAAAATGTCACCGGGAGTCAAATGGTTAAACACATACCCAAATATCTTTATTAATAGGTCGCAGTTAGCAATAAGCAACAAAAGAGTTTGGTTTTTACATGGTTTGTGGGAAGAGTGCTTTCGGCGCAAATCGCTGGGACTGCAAAATAAAAATCCATTTTTTAGAATAATGGGTTTATGAGCAAACCAGTTAGTTCATCACTCTCACTCGCCTCGATCTTATAACCCAACCCATCTTCATTTGAATCAAGAAGAAGAAAAGTCTCCTGATTTCTCACTCTCTTTCCCCGGGGACGCCATTTTTGTTTTATTTTATTTCGTTTCGTTTTTCTCTCTCGCACTTTCAGTCCCTTCTCTTGTGTGAACACAGTTGAGGCTTCACTTTTCGTAATTTGTTTGGTTCTTCATTATAGCGTTTCCCTTATGGCTCAGAAGTACTTGTTGCACGAGCTGCTTCAGGAGGATCAAGAGCCCTTTCTTCTAACCAAGTACATTTCCGATAGGCGAAGCCAGATGAAACGGCCTTTCCCCAACAATGTTTTGCAAGTCAAGAAACGCAAATCAACCAATCCAAGTTCAAACTTCCCGGGGAATTTCTGCAAAAGTGCTTGTCTTTTTTCCCTCACAGACACCCCAGATTTCAGAAAATCTCCACTCTTCGAATTCGCTTCTGCAGCCAAAAGCCCTTGCAAATCCCCCAACGCTATCTTCCTTCACATCCCTTCCCGAACCGCGTCTCTGCTTCTGGAAGCCGCTGTCAGGATCCAGAAACACTCCTCCTCATCCGCGTCACGACCCAAAACGAAAGCCCAATCCTTTGGCCTCTTGGGTTCCCTCTACAAGAGACTCACGCAACGGAGCCAGAAAAAGCGCGAGATAGAGGGCGGTGGAACCGTCAAGGTCTCTGTGAAGGATATTCTGAGGTGGGATTCCTCTGTTGGGCGGAAAAAAGGTTGTTCCAACAAGAAAGAGGATGAAGAAACTGTGAATGTGAATGCGAATGCGTGTTCTTACAATGGCAGAACTAGTAGTGCTCTTTGGTTAGAGACCAACGAGGATAAATCCCTCGACATGGAAACCTCAAGTAGCGGCTACTCCGAAGAGATTCACTTCATAACCAATCACAAAATCTCCCCCTGCTTCTGCGAAAGTCCGTTCCGTTTTGTTCTTCAAACCAGTTCTCCCTCCTCCGGCCACCACACGCCGGAGCTTCCCTCGCCAAGTCGCCACGCAACTGAGGTTTGTCTTTCTTCTTCTTATTATTATACAAATATATTTTATGGCAATTTGTTTTTTTAATTTTTATTGAACCTGGTTTGGTTTATGGCGAGTGAGTTGACGAGGAAAAAAATAGGACTCGTGAGTTGAGTGGTGTTCTGATTTTGTCGGTAATGGAACGTGGGTCTGTGAGTTTGGCCGGAATGTCGCTTTTCGGTGACAAGCACAGCTCTCAGTCTTTCCGAATTTTGTTAAAGAACAGCCCTGTGAGGACTGTGGAGGGTTACATATGTCAATTTCGTGTTTTTGTTTTGTTTTTCTGAATTTTCTCATAATTGTACTTTTCGATCGTGTTTCTGCCATGCAAATCTTTTCTCTCTCTTCCAGTGGGTTGTTTGGTAAATTGCTTTCCTAGAGAGTGACAAATTATGTTTTCCACTACGTCTAGTACTGGGTTGTTGGTAAATGACTCTTTCAAAGGATGATAAATAGATCAGTTGAAAAAGGATTTACCAAACAACCCACTATCGGAAAAGTATGTTAATATTCTAATGGATTTTTTTGTGGATATGAATAGGAGAAAGAAAGTAACGAAGGTGAGAGGGTGAAGAAATTCGAATCAGGGGAAGAAGAGGAGGAAGAAGATAAGGAACAGTGCAGTCCAGTGTGTGTGTTAGACCCACCGTTCGAGGACGATGACGAAGGGCATGGGAACGGTGATGAAGGAGAGGAGGGTGGTTTTGATTTGGAGTGCAGCTATGCGATTGTACAGAGTATGTCACTGCTTATTTATTTTTGTACCATTCTGTGTTTGTTGTTGTGTGGTCGTTTTCCACCAACGCACCATCGTACACACTTCTTCAAAGTTGCTTGTCTGTCACAAAATACAATAAGAGGAGGGGCTAATTGCTGATGTAGTGATGTAGTGATGTGATTGTGCTGATCTTTAACTGTGCTATCCTTGTGGGTTCCATCCGAAAGATCACAGTTGCTCTACATCCAAACGGCATTTCCCATTTATTGTGGATCGTTTACATCTAGATATAAGGCCATTGGTTATAAATTTTAATGTGACCCACTGTTTTTCTTGTTAGGAGATAGATCTTAGTTCCCACTATTGCATTTAATTTGTTGGATAACATATGAGCAATCAAATTCCTACCTTGCTTCATAATATTTTTATGGTACCTTCCAGTCGACAATTCTTCCATACCAATAATGCAAGGCACATATATAATCTTACATTTTTTCAACATATTACTATCTGGTTAAAGTTGGGTTTTATTTTCTACATATATACTACAACAGTCCCACCACACTGCATGTTAATGGTATATGGTTATGAATGCAGTTGGAAAATTTTCTTTCATCAATTGATTTATACGTAGCACAAGTACTTTACTATCAATCCTAGATTTGCCACTAATAATAGCATTGAATTTTATAGGAGCCAAGCAGCAGTTATTGTACAAGCTTCGTAGATTTGAGAAACTGGCAGAGTTGGATCCGGTAGAACTTGAGAGAAGAATGCATGACCAAGAAGATGAGGAGGATGAAACATTTATGGAAGAGGAAGGTCGTGAAAACGAGGATAAGGAAACATCACTTAAAGAAAATGACTTTAGAGAGGTAATTTTGCAAGCTCTGTGCCAGTCAAGGGTCTATGACAGACAGCAAATCCCAGATGACTTTAAGAAGCTGGTATCTGATCTCATAATGGAAGAAGAGAGAGTAGTTGATCGCTTGGAAGATAGGGATATGGTGATAAGAAGGATATGCAAGAGGTTGGAATTGTGGAAAGAAGTGGAGTCCAACACAATTGATATGATGATAGAAGATGACTTCTCCAGGGAGGATGGTGGATGGAAGAAAAATCTAGAGCAGATAAGAAATATGGCTGGGGAGCTTGAGTGTGCTATCTTCGGCTTTCTGGTGGAGGAATTTTCAGAGGAATTAGTATGCTAATTGGGGGTAAATTTTGAAGCAGCTGAGGAAGTTAGTATGAATGATTTATCTTTATTCTTTAGAGTACAGTCTGACTTGCATGTATTGGGTATGATAGGCTAGTAGTAATTGAAAACAAAAAAAGTAACCCATAAAGATAATCAGGGTATATATGTACATGACTCATGTTCGTAGCTGGTTGTGGGGATGCTGTAAGTCACCTTTCTTAATTTAATAATATAGTTTGTACACATCTTGATCCCTTTCCTAGAATGATAATTTGTTTTTGGGGTTTCAATTTAATGAACAAGGGATGTGGATGTGGATGTGGTATGAGAATTATATATTCAAATTCAAGGCATAGGCCTAATGTGAATGTGTCTTCCCTTAAGTTCCACTAGCTCAAGTGCTTAACCACGTTATTGAGAAATAAGACTTGATAAGACTTTTCCTTTTCTTTTCACCAGACCAAAACTGTCATGAAAATTTGTATATATGTTTGGAGAAGGAATATTTGCTCTGGGGCAGGAGGGTAAAAGAATTAGAGTTGTGGACAGGGGATGGAATATTATAATCTGATGATTTTTGTCTAGGAAGGAGGAATTTGACAGCGACTTATCGGTTTAATCTCATGTTCTGTTCTTTTCTTTTCCAAGGTTCCTTTTATTATTTGATGGATAAACAACTCGTCTAATTTGCATCTTGCTTTCTGCTTTTTCCTTTATTCTAATCACTCCAGGTGGCATTTCTGCTTATGCTTTTATGCTGCCACTCATCGATCACTTTCATTTGGAACCTTCAAATTTGTGTTTCTCCTAGGGACCGCCACTTGTTGAATTGGGACACTGTTGGTCAAACACGTCATCTTCATGATGTGAATAGTTACAAACAAATTAAGTAAACATTGCACTAGTAAATTCAATTTATTTAGTTTTTATGAAAATAGAGATGGGTTAAAGTGTTAAAAATGATTTTTTTGCAATTTCCTGTCATATTAATGCATCTAACAGTGATTTAAAAGAATCATTTGTTGCTTTCTTTACACTCCAATGAATGATTTTAGCAGGACCCATTGTTTATTGCTTCTTTTAGTCACAATTTCTACAGTGTATACCATTATTTCTTAAAAAGAACATAAATGAATATGGTTCCCTGTAAAACAAAAGAATAGGTGTAATAAACGTAAGTAAGCAAAGGCATATGACTGACTGGCTAATCTATTACATGGCTAAATTAAATATACAGTAGTTGGATTAACCAATATTAGCCACTACTATCAATAAAAGGATAACCCAGTTGAACATAAATTATGCTTCTTCGAATAGTAGAAAAACCATTTTATATATATATATATATATATATATATATCCAGTACTTTTGGGCCCATCCAAATAATATGAATTTCCTCCCAAATAGGAGTTTGCTAATTATTGTTTAGCAGTGCACCCTCTGTGGTCACCATAACTAAAGCATGAGTCACAGTATCTGCATGCCTCTTAACGAACTCAAATGAAGAGTTTGGATTATAGGAGACCAAATAATTATACTGTGAAATAACGACACCTAAATATGAAGAATTTGATCCATATCCGTTCACTTAATTTAGGCACTGTGACATTCGTGTAATGTTGTTGTTCCGCAAGCCAAGATAAAGCTTTAAGCAGACCTAGAGCTTCACCTTCCAAAACATGCAACATGGTCACTTCGATTCTGCATAAGCTCCCTTAAAACCACCACATTCGTCTCTGCAACACAAGCCTCAGGTAGTGCACTCCTTAATATTACTCAAAGCAGCAGCCTCAATGTTGCATTTTATGTAATCTGCAATAGGAGGACACCACTGCCTACGAGGAACTTCACTATTGTTTGGTTTTTTTCCTATGCCAAAGCCTTTGCCCTACTCCATTCATCTATGGATGGGGTGCCCAAATGTTTCAATTGCATGGTTGTGATCTCTTTCTCGTTCTTATTTCTCCCAAGATCCTCAACATGATAGCAAACGAAGTTCCTTGCTGCTGACTCAGATTGTGTAGCACGTGAAACGTAATATCTTTCATGTATTATTGTTCATCAATACCTTTGATAATACAATCTCACATAGTAACCTTTTTGTAGCATTCCTGACTCTTTCTGCAGCAGAAGAATTGATGGTATTCATTTTCAAGGCCAGCATCCCAGACAAGACATATAACAGGGCACTCAATACCTTTGTCCCTTAGGTCCAGGCGGGTAGGTATAATTTTCCTGCATAATATCCACTCAAACACTTTCACTTTAGAAGGTACAGTCATATTCAATATGCTCCTCCAATTACCCTCCTTCTGCAGATGAGTAGTGTCAACAACACTTTTGTGAAGAGTTTATGGCACTCTTGAAAGAGACATTACCATCCCTTTCACACACCCAAATTCTAGTATCGTCACTGACCTCTTTATACCACGTTGTATTTAATACATCTTTTCCATCTTCCTCATAAAAAGAATCTGTATGACACCAGCATCCCACACTTTTTGGTCCCTATCCATGAAATCTTTAACAGTCAACTGTTAAGGGTTCTGGAGAGAGTCATTTACCTTGTTCTTATTCACAAAGAAACAAGAAGAAAAAGAGAGAAGAAAGATAAGAGAGAAGAGAAACAAAACAATAAATTTTACAATTGATATGTTGAGAAATTGTACAAAGTGCAAAAGAGAAACAGAAAAATAGAAATTAAAACTGAAACCTCTAGACTAACAAGACTATTGGACTGTTCAAACAACTCACCATCTCCTCTAAATGTCATAGCTAGCAGAACATACACCATCAAACTATTTTAAAAGACCATTTAAAATTGACAAGCAGATCGTTTGATCATCAAAACAACCATCCAATGATCAAGCAAGAAGACTTATCATCACCAGTTTTGTCCAAACAGTGACCTTATATCCTTCTCGAATTCCATCTATAACATGTGAAGCATGCATACTTCCCTACGTGAAGGAGTGGTTATGATATTAGCTTAAAAAGAATTCACTGTTGGATAGTATTTGACTTGGAAGATCTTAGAAATAATAGTATCCGGGATTATAGTTGTAAAAGATATAATTTGATTTGAGTAATTAGAAAACTATCTATAATTTATAATTAGGGATATTCTTGATTGTTAGTCATTATTATGTTTCTTATATTATTTGAAAGATTATAAATAAAGGATTTATGTGGGATTAAACATACAATTCACAACGGCAGCAGAAAAACTCTGTTATTACAAAGAGTTGGTTTTCCTTTTCTTTACTTTGTTCTTTTTTTAGTTTACTCCTCACGTTTTACTTATTTAATTATAAGTTTAAGTCTGAGTAGGAATGAGAAAGTTAAGCACTTATTTAATTATAAGTTTAAGTCTGAGTAAGAATGAGAAAGTTAAGCACAAAAAGGAAGATTCATAAACTCAATCCTTTAAAGTTTTAGGTCGAAAATAGTGTCATTTTTTTGTAAGTTTGGCTAAGTTCTCATTTTCGTGAGATCTCTCCAATTTTTTTCACGCGTTACGTATTCAAGTATAGGAATGAGAAAGTTAAACACCGTATAAGAAGAAAGATCCACAAACTCAATTACTTAAGGTTTTGAGTCAAAAATAATGTTATTTCCTTATGAGTTTGACTCAGTTTTTATTATTGAGAGATCTTCTCCGTTTTACCTCTTAAATTACTCCAATATATTTTTTTGTTTGTGAAATTTTGGAGAATAAACCACTTAAAGTCATACTGTGAATTCCTCTACCAACTCTCTCACTCCTAATTATACTTTTGAAACCACTTAAATTTATACTTGTGAATTCCTCTACCTACTCTCTCACTCCTATTATCATTAGGTCGTATGCATGGTAATTTCCTTAACCTCTTCAGACTCATTGCCTTTTGGTACTCTTGTAGACGACTCTTATATTAAAGTCTTGGACAATAGATAAGTCCGTATCTTCTTGAACTTTCTTTAAACTTGATTCTAATTACACTGAATGTCCTTGTAATCTAATCTTTATTATCAATCTAATCCTTGTTTTCAAAACCCATAGGGGATTCTTCAGCAAATATCATGTTCCCATATACACCACCAAAAATGGTGTCGTTGAGCACAAAAACCGCCGCTTGCTGGAAATAACTCACTTTTTTTCTTCACTTCGATGTTTCTTTTGGGGATGGATGTTCTTTTTTCATGTCATCTAATTCACTACATGCCTTCGACGATTCTCAATAATCAAATTCCATTTTCCATCATGAACTCTAAAATTGAACTTTATTTTATCCTCTCCATATGTTTGAGAGCACATATGTTTAGGTCATGATCTCACTCTAATTAAAAATAAACTCTACCAAATGTCTAAAATGTATTGTTCTGTTGTTCTCTCTCCAAGTACAATGACATCCAATCTCTGCTCATGTTACAATTTTTGAACCACTCCTTCTTTTTCTTCCACCTTTATAATTAACCCCATCCTTATTTACACAACAGTGATAAATTAAAACAATAAATATTTCTATTTTTCATTCCACCCACTTCCTTGGCCCATAAAGTTTATGCCAAGGTAACTATTGGATACCTTTGTTGTCTCTTTTTCTCGGCCCCCTAATACAAATTCATCATCTTTTGGAGTTCATTTACTAAAGATTCTAGAATCAAGTAGTTATCCATATAATAATTAGGTATCAGTAGGACCACTGATTTAATGATAACCTCTTCCAAATTAAGACAAAGCTCTTCTTCTCCACATGTTTAGTTTTCTCTAGAGTCCGTGAGTTACAAATCTAAGAGTATATTTTTTGCTTCCACCAATAAAGGAAGAGAGCCCCAAGTATTTCCCTTTTATAAGCCCCTCCCCGACTCTGGCTTGGTACAAAATAAGCATTGGGTCCCCAGTTAACATTTATGCTAAAAAAAACTTCTAACTTTTGGAGGTTCAACATTAAACCAGAAAAACTCTTTTGTATTTTCCTACAATATTAATACAAATATTTTGTAAAAGAGTTGAAGTAACTGATACTTTATAATTTATAGATTCTTAATGATTAGAAAAAGAGGTTTTCGAAAGATAAGAAAATTGTCAACAAATGAGACACAAATTACTAAATTTTACACATTTTGAACACACATCCTAACAATCCTTATCCACTTATTCTAGAATCTCGTTATTTTCACCATTTTCTCCAAAGATCTATAGTTGTCAGTCAGGATCATGTTTAACTTTCACCTTACACTTCATCGGTGGACGATCTCATTTATTATGAGCAGATTGTTTTGAATACACCTGCGTTAAACAAAAGGCATATCATTCTACACTTTCCTATCAATTTTCATAGGGTATTACCTAAAGACTTAAAATGATATTATAAAAGATATTGCACAAAGAAATAAGACACAGATCCTGCAAGCTTTGGGGCAGGTAACATTTGGGGATAATCATGATGTTGGTTTCATTAAGCTTTCTAATAGTTTCACTTTCAAGTCAGTCCTAGCGTGCCATAGTTTCAATTACTATTTTAACTTTTAATTTTTTGAGTAAATAATAGGAGTTCATTCAATCAGAGAATATGGTAATATGTCTGTAAAATAATAGTTCTCAATTGGATACTCTATATAGATAACTAAAAACTTTCTTTCATATATCATCCAAAAGTTAATATTTTGAAATATTAGAAGGAGAATCAATTAAGGTTTCCAAATATGATGTTATTGGCACTGACATTTAAGCATTCAAATTACAATACTCACATTTGAATAAACTTTTAGTATGAATTCTCATGTTCTCAATAAATACCACACTTCTCTTCTTTTAAATAATGTGATACTTTTTGTTTAGAATTTGAATTAAAACTTTTAATTATTATAATTTTATTATTTATGATATCTTGCATATTAGAAAATGAAAAATTAGACGAGTCTACTCAGATAAAAAAAATCATTGAAGAATAAGTTTAATATTATCATGGAATATTTTTTGGAACCATTTTATATGTTGTATATAATTTAATATTTAACACAATTTGTATTTAAATTTAAATTTTTATTTATATTAGTTTAATCCTTATAGTTCGCATTTTTCAAAGAGGGATTCAATCATTTAAAATTGAGATCAGTTTAAGATGCAAACTGTAGGACTTGTTTTTTCTTAATGCCAATTTATGTAGGTGTCAATCTAAAGTGGCAAGTGTATATGCACTATCATTTAAGTTTTTTCATTCTGATGATGTCAAGTCTAAAGCTTAAGCAAATGACTCACCGTATTTTCCAGGAAGATCAATTTCTTGAGATAAGACAAAACAAATTGAAACTTCAAAAACAGCTGTGGAAAAAAATTAAACTACTGGAAAGTGGCCACATTGCCACGTACAGTTTTACTACAGTCGTTGATCCTTTGACTTTTCCACTTTTCTTCTATATTCAAATTACAACTTCAGATATTATTGTTTTATTATAACATTTTATTTATATTATTTTAGTATAATATTTTATTATGAACAGTAACTGTGAAATGAACGTAGATAGAAAAGGTGGCGTCAAAGAATATTTTTCTTTTTACTAATACAAGGCGTTGGCGAAACGAACACCGTTCCTAGCTTCTTAGTTCTTACCATCCAATAGCATGGACATGGAGGAAGAAGCCAATGATCACCACACAATAGACATCTGGAAGGTGATAGACAGAGAAAGGTTGGCTTCCATGGAGTTAAAGATTTCGGAGAATCCCAAGTTGCTAAGCAAATCAGCGGGGAAGACATCGTGCTGCATCTTCAGGGTTCCACAGAGCCTAATGGAGGCCAACGGAAAAGCCTACCAACCTCGTATCGTGTCCATAGGACCATACCACCGCGCCCAACCTCGTCTCAACATGATCGAGGAACACAAGTGGCGTTACCTCGGTTCCCTTCTCAACAGAACCAAAACCAAAGGTTTGGGTTTGGATGATTTATTCAAAGCCCTTGCCCCTCTGGAATCCGAAGCCAGAGACTGCTATTCAGAAACCATCCAACTTGACTCTCACGACTTCATCCAAATGATGATCCTCGACGGCTGTTTCATCGTTGAGCTCTTTCGCAAAGTCGCTGCGTTTGTACCCTTTGAACGCGACGACCCTCTTGTTACCATGGCCTGGATATTACCCTTCTTTTACCGAGACTTTCTCAAGCTTGAAAACCAGATTCCGTTCTTTGTCCTGAACCAGTTATTCCAAGTCACAAAACTACCTGGAGAAAAGTCAACGTGGACTCTGTCAGCTCTCGCCATGTTGTTCTTCAACCACTCGTTGCTAAGACCAGAAGCTGTCGTTGTCTGGTCCAACGTGAAGGGAAAACACTTACTCGACTTGGTTCGTTCGAGTTTCATTCCGAACCACGAAGAAGCTACGGAGCCAAGAAAACGAGTCGCCACGCCGACCCACGTGATCCATTGCGTCTCCAAGCTTCGTAGAGCCGGGATTAAGATCAGTCCTGGCAAGGAAGGCGACAGCTTCCTTCACGTGACGTTCAGGCGCGGTGAGGTTGAGATGCCGACTCTTACAATGGACGATTTCATGAGTTGTTTTTTGCTGAACTGTGTGGCGTTTGAGCAGTGCTACAATGGGTGCTCCAAGCACTTCACGGCCTACGTTACTCTCTTGGACTGTCTCGTGAACACTTACAGGGACGTTGAGTATTTGTGTGATCGGAACGTGATTGAGAATCACTTTGGGACTGAAGGAGAAGTTGCCAGCTTCATCAACAGCGCGGGAAAAGATGTGGCGGTTGATTTGGATTTGTGTTATTTGTCCAAGTTGTTCAATGATGTTCACAGATATTACAGAAATAGTTGGCATGTTCAGTGGGCTAGCTTCAAGTACACTTACTTTGATACGCCATGGTCGTTTATCTCTCTTCTTGCTGCCTCCATATTGCTGCTTCTTACTGTGGCTCAGACCTACTTTGCGGCTTCTCAGTATTTTCAAGACTCCCAAAAACAATAATCCCATGCTCCAGGCGTACTCGTTTTGGAACGAATAAGGATCGCATAATCAAGTTGTAAAAAAAATTATATAAATTATTCATTGACCATAACTACCTAGAAAGGGTGCATAGAGACAAGTCTATCTTAAAACATTTGAATATACTTTTTAAGTTATTTACCGACTGATATGAGTTTTTTTACTTAGTTCTTGAGAACTTGGAGTTTGTATTATTTATCCATTTATATGATGGTTTTCTTTACACTTATTCTTAATACTGAAAATTGTATACCGTTAGATTATTATGTACTCGTCTATTTGATACTTTCAAAATTTTTACTTGGAATTATGTATTATTATGCTATTTATCAACATGAACGGTAGCCCTACTTCCAACCTAATACTAGTTACATGGCCGAAGTCCTATATCATCTTGTAAGAAAAGTAATTATCGAAATTCTAAATGATTGTATTTTATTATTTACTGTGCCAAAGTATCAAGGCTCGTAGTTAAATGATCAATTAATTTGCAAGTCAGTTATTAAGAAACTTAACTATATAACATACAAAGAAATCAACCATATATAGAACGTGTTGTGTGTACGCAAGTAGTAGACTTCCTAATTTGAAAAATCCAATTGGGACCCGAAAGGTGGCAGCTGTCTAAATTTAATTCAGTGAGAAAAGGAAGTTAGTTGGCTAATGATTTGAAATTTTTACCTGATAAGAAAATTCAACATGCATGTATATCCCTACATGCTGTTCATTATTTTTTTTTTTAATGAGTTTCGTATATGTATTTTCTTGCAATGAAATCATCTATACACGAAACCTTCTATGAAATTGATGTTGTGTTTTCTTTTACACTTTCAAAAAAGTGCATATCTCATTTTTTTTTTAATTTAAAGAATTCATTGTAAATATGTTTTAGTAGTTTTCAAATAATAAATTAAATTTGGATTCTGCACAAAAAAAATCCATTATTTTATGGAAGGTTTCGTGAATCTCCCAGGTAGTTTACTGTCCTACGTCTTATTTGGCCCAACTCAGAAGGAATCAAAATGACCAAGTCTGCAAGGAAGACCAAGTAGAGGTTCTTCCTTTGACCATCACTTTAACATTTGAATTGTTAAAACTCCGAGAATCTAACTAGGACTCCCGTGTGTGTGTATATATATATATATATACATTACAAGGTCATTGTATATGCTACCAAACTTGCCTCATAGTTTATCTTCTATAACTAAAAACAGAACAGAACCACCCAAATTAACAGATTTCCCTCTGCATCCACCACCTTAATACCGATGACGGCCAAGTGAAAAGTTGGTGTTAAATCAATTTCCTCAACCGGCAAGACCCTGGAATAGTTACGACACGAACTTAGAAACGCCATCCACAATTTATCCACCACTACAACAACCGATTGATGAAAATTATGGCCATGTCGTTGCAGTGCCACCAAGCATGATAAAAGATGAAGAGGGACAAAGGAAAGTTGCCCTTGTCTCTAAGCTTGTGAATCGCGTTTTCGATGAGTACGAGAAACTTCCAGCGAGTTTCAGAGACAAAATAAATGTAGAAGAAATGTTGAGTGAAAAAAGGAAGAGACATGTTGAAGAAACCCCAAACACCACTTCCCGTGGTCTTCAGCCACCTGTTCAAGAGAAGCTTGGGCGCTTCAAGGTTCGATATGTCTCTACCGAAGAGGTTCCTAAAGATGACGACAAGAAATAGTGAGACTTTGTTGAACTTAGTTTGTTACCCTTGGAATGTAATTTTCAGATGATTGATATAATTAATATCTGTCATCAATCATTTATATCAGTAGGTTAATTAAACCCTGTAAGAAAATAAAACAATTCTTTAATTCTTTTCAGATTCATTCATTAATGCCAATGTTATGGTTACCGATGATAAGGTACCTTAGCGCTTCATGCAATTCATCTGTGTAGTTTATATTGTTTTTTAGGATTACTGTACCTAATTTTTGTTTTAGTTAATATGAATCTTCATTTTTTATGTATGGTTCGTCTCTGGAATTAAAGAACGTAAATATCTAGTTTTAAACTATAGTTCTTGACCTTAATCAATTTGAGCGTTCATTCTTGCTTATCAAGCTTTTAGACAAAAAAATCGCGTTGCATTTTCAAACATGAATGATCCCAATTCAATGGAAAGTTTGTCTTCAACCGTTAGAGCCATACCGCGTAAAGTTGAAGATATTTTTGTTGGATATTAGTAATTAATTTCAAATCTGACATAAATGCTCTTTATTAGGTCTAAAGCTAGTAACCTCAATAAACATTTCTAGCAAAGAAGTAGAAGAATTTAAGACGAAGTATTTAATTTAAGACAAAGTATTCAATTTACTTTTATAATTTTATTTCCTCTAATTACTTATCAAGAATATTATTCAGATCAAGTCTAAAGAGATCAATTCATTACACTGCACAACTTCTAATTTTAAGTAGGTGAATAAGCTAAAAGAAAAAGTAAACTGAATAAGATACTTTATAGCTTAAGACAATAACACTTCACAATCCTCATTCTCAAGCTTTTAACCCTACAGGCTATACGAATTTGATAACAACATCAAATTTTTTACTATCAAATCCACGCTTATAAACTTGGTGACGAGATCATCAAGTCTAAGAACTTGATGTTATCCGACAATTAATTTTAATTTTAAGTGTATAAACTTGATGACAACATAAATGAACTTGACTTATTCCAATAATTAGTTCCAAGTGTATAAAGTTGGTTATGACATTAAATTTACAAATTTGATGTATTCTAACAATCAATTCCAACTTTACAAACTTAATAACATCAAGTGTGCAACATCAAATTCCAATCCTCATTCGATGACCAATTCCAAATATATAAACTTGGCGACAACATCAAATATGCAAATTTAATGTATTCTATTGACTAGAAGTGTACAGACTTGGCAATGACATCAAGTGTACGAACTTGCTGTCTTTGGACAGCCAATTATAAGTTTATATAAACTTGTTGATGACATCAAATATATGAACTTGATGTTACCTCACAATCAATTCCAAGTATATAAAATTGATATAAACTTCAAATGTCTTAATGATATCTATTTTTCCAAAAGTTCTTATCTTCACATATACTCGACTGAACATATTTGTTAAAAAAAAATAAGGAATTATAATCATTTAACTCTTTTAAATAATGAAAGTATTTATAATGCATATTTTTAAATTATTAGACTGTAAAATCATTTATCATCTTTTAAAAGTAAAAAAATATGAAGTAATATGAAGTGATTAGTTCTCTCGTGGCTCTTAATACTGTTGAGTCTCTCCATCAAAACCCTGATGATAGACATTTATGAGTCCTCTGGACTTTTTTTTTTTTTTTACATATCTTCCATTATTTTATATTTTTTGTAAGATTTGAAATATCGTCTCTTCCTCCTCTTTTCTCACCATCATTCTCATCACTCGTATTTTTTAAAATGAGGCAGAATTAATTTACCTATCCTATTATGGGTTTCCAACATGTTCTAGTAAAGAAGTATGAAAAATTTAAGCTAAAGCATTCAATCTGTTCTTTCCCGTGTGTTATTATTCTTTCTAACCTAATGTTTACTCATTTCTCTTTCTTCGTTATAATTTGTATGATGTTTTAAATCTTTATGTGTTACATTTATTTACCAGTTACTTCTCTTTAATATCATATTCATATTACAATAATTTGAATTTACCTATTAAATGAATTCATCGAACAAAAAGTATTACCGAAACCGGACTCGAAGAAATCAGATCTGAAGCATAAAACCACAGAAACTAAAACGTCCTGTGCCATGAAATGATGCAGTTAAGAGTAGGGAAGTGGGATCCGTAATGAAAAGTTTTGAAAACAATTGGTTTGAGTTAATAAGACAACACTAGTTATTGTGATGTCTGATCATGATCTATGCAGAGGTGCCAGAGTTGAGAAAGATTTATATGTTAATTAGTGCACTAGATAGAGTTGATAAAGATTGATTTGGGTGCAATTAGTGCACCTAGATTATTCCGTTGCCACTCTCCACTCCTTCTTGCGGTAGGTACTCAGCAAATCTTTGTTTAGAAATGACTGGCTTTTACTATGATCGACAGAGACAACTATAATTATGTGAATTTTGAAAACATCATTTATTGGCTACGTACTGCCATTAAAATTCATCGAGGACAGTTATTGGGTAGCAATGAAAGTTAGATGGAAAAAGATGTGACGCCAATTATTTAGTGGCCAATAATGTAAAAAATTATCGTGTTAATGGCAAAAAAATATTAACCACTAATTTTGCTACTTTAATTTACCATAATATCTTAATCACACAAATTATATTTATAAGATAAGGATTGCATACAGTGCTCTAAATCTGATCCAACATTTTACGAACTTGAGAAAAAAAAAATGTTACTGCTGTACAATTTGTAAAAATATATAAATACATATTTCAAAATAATATATTTTATATGAATAGTTTCCTTTACTCGTAAATACACACAAATTTAAAGTTTAACATGTGAAAATAAAAATTCAATTTTTCATGTTTGGATAAATTGAAAACTAGAAGTAATGGTTAGATACTTGATAATTTTTCCACAGAAGAAAGGTCAGCTAGACTTGTTGAACGCTTAACGTGTTGAACAAAATGCTGCAGATTTGCGCACCACCAAAGTGCGAACGTTCCAAGTCCTAAACCCAGTTGTAACCTAAAACTAAGACAACGTCCAACCTCTATCTGAACTTTTCAGTGCTTGATTAATTCTGTCTTCGCTTCCATTGGTTTTCTTCATTAACCACTTCTTAAGAAATCGTTAAACTTATATATATACCTTGGCATCCCACAAACCAACACATCGTACTCTCCAACACTTAATATTTCTGTTAACTTAACCTCTAGCACCAATTTCATCTGCATAATTTTCATTTCTTTCATCCATCACTACTCATTACCAAGTTTTGGTACAATACTAGTTTCAAACTGAGAAGAACATGCAAACATTGCAAAGGGAAGGCATAGCCTCTGAATCAAACGTGGCACTACCTACTGAACCTGCAGAATCAACTTCAACCAATTGTTACAACTTCAGCTCCAATATTCCAAACTTACCAAGACAGAGAAAGGGTAGCCATTATAAATCTTCTCAGTGCACACCATATGTCTTACCTCATGTATATCCCAGGCATGCACATGTAAGTACAATCATAAATTCCTGCTCATTATAACCATCTTAGGATATATAATTCTAATGTAAGTTATAATAGTGGAAAAGAGAGACTCAATAAAAATAAATCATCTTATCTTGAAATCTCTTTGCAATTACTTTCCTCATTTATACTTTTTTGTGGTTAATGATGAGAAATCTAACCCTAATTTTACTTTAATTAGCCAAACCCCCATCAAATTAATTTTTATAAAATATATAATTTTACATATTAATTAATAAGTTTCCTTATTTTTATTAAATCTCTGTAATTATATTTCACATCAATTATATTAATTTATTTGTTTTTTCTGAGAGCTAATGCATCTCACACTCTCTCTTTTATTCCTCTGTCTCCAATACTTCAATAATACAGTTTTAATATCTTCTGCATATCTTTCTATCTGACTTTCTCCCTTCCTCTTCTTCAATCTCTCTTACAGTATGCAACCACAAAGAAATGCGTGTTTCTGACTAAAAGGGCTTACTCAATCAGAAGTCGTGGTCGATCTGGTGTCCTACAATCACTGTCAAAGAAACTTGGTCGATTCAAGATCCGAACAGTAACTGTACAAGAAATTGCCACCGACCAAAGCAATTCAAACCAATAATTTCTTGATTTTTCCTCCAGCATGATGAACCTGTAATCTAATGCAGAATTTCTTTGAAACATGATTTGTATATCGAAAATGTAGTAATTGCTATAAACAAGACAGAATTGTACTAATACTAAAGATCTAATAAGCCTATATCCTACTAATATTCTCAAACTGATGACATGATTATACATACAAGTGTTTATGATAAATTATGAGATCAAACAACTCTTACACAACAAAATTGGCTTATTAATTTTGTGAGTGATATAATTTCTACTTATATTCATATCATGTCTTCGTTCCTTACAGTTTGGGTCTTTTTGGTAGAATAAAATGAAGAACAGGGACCATCATTAGAGTAATAAAAATAGTTTATGATTTAATCACGTTATAACCTCAATAAAGATTCTTTTTTAAACTTTCATTTGGTTGAATTGATATTTTGTTTATCAATTGACATCTTGAGGAAATTAACTGATTCAGTTAATTTTTCTTGTCAAATGACATATCTTTGACTTTTATGGGTCAAGTAAATGGAATTAAATAATTTTCTGATGGGGATTTATTCCATTATCCAATAAAACGGGTGTAGTATTCATTTTTAATTTGTTATAAAGAGAGGGATTAGCTAAACATTATATATAATGAAGCATTTACCAAGATCTTTTTAAATGGGTCCACTGGCCTTAACTCTTTGAAGGTTGAGAAGACAAGGTGTGCCGTGGCACAGTGCAACTTCTAATTGTGGACTGGATTTGGACAAATTTCTTTATACCAAATATTGGATCACTAATTAGTGGTTTTCGATAAGACAGTTGTAGATGTCTCTATACAAAGTTTAGGCAACACTAAATTAAACAAGTTTCTAAGAATTTTGAAGTGTAAGTTGTAGTTTGTGAAAAAAAAAATCATTTTTTTTATCTTTAGTTAAGTACTTGTATAAGCACAATCGGAAGTTGTGATTATATATGTATATGTTTATTGGGAGTGGTGGCTTAAGGATTTACATTGTTAATATCATAAATAATTTTTTTTAAAACTATAATTTACTCTTATAGTAATCTTCAAAGTTTAATTTTAATCTATTTAAAATTTTATCCATTTTTCGTCCTTTTAATTTGAAAGTATTCTATACTTTTTCACACGTTTCAATAATGTTTTATAAGCGTCATTAGATAGCATTTTTCGAGTAAAAGTGAATTAGTTTAAAATTATAGAAATGAAAAAATTAGAGACTCAAATTAAAATTTACAACAATCTAAAAGGATAGAAACGTATTTAGAAACTAATTTAAGGTGTAAAAATAAAACTTCTTTGATAATGGAATCAGTAGATCTTTAAGAAAATTAATAATTTTCTTATCTAAAAAATAAACCCTTGAAAATTAAAATTGGATAATAACATGCTAAATAAAAAAAGTTGAAATGAATAGTAAACATATTATATTTTATAAATACACATGAATAAGTCACACATCAATGCTAAGTTTATTAAATTTAAATTAATTCAATTAAATATTTAAATATAATTTTAAGATTACTTTTTATTAATTAGTTTATTTATAGATAAAAATTTAATTTAATTAAATATTTAATCATTCCAACTTAAATCATAAAAAATAATTTAAACACTCCTTTTGTAGGTCGCAACTTTGTGTGTTCCGAAATATAAAAAATAAAAAAATGAGCTCGAGGGGACACTAGAAGAAGGTCGTGCAATGTTATCTATAGACATGAACAAGAAAATATCACACATTATCATAACAACAGTCAATAATGGTGATAATTAACCTTTACGTTGTGTTTTAACCATTGCTTATCACCTAATCATCACACCATGACTGCTACCATTGACGTATACAATTCCTTTTACACGTGTACCATTAAAATATTTTATTAAAAATTAAAAAATATTGCAATGCAAAAATACATAATAGTGTATAGTTCTTGGTGTTAAATTTGATCCACTGCACTTCCCACTTCAAAGAAGAGACTTTGTTCCTTAACTGAGTTCCTATAAATTGAGACTTTCTTCCTTAATAGTTGGACGGTTAGGGTATTAGTGTCAAAAGAAAAATAGTTGGATCTCTGGCCTAAAATGAAACAGTATGTCATATACATATCAGTATCACATCATTGCCCTTTAGTAATTAAATATTGTCTTATAAATTGGGGACATAAATTCTTTAGATACACAAATGCCGGACACATTGAATCTGATTTTGCGGAAACAGTTAAAACGTTTTAGAATAAATATGAGATAAATGGGAATGAATTGTGGATACTAAAGGAGAAGATGAAAATATCAAAACAAGATCTGAAAGAATAGAATAAGCAGGTGTTTGGGCATATTAATAGAAATAAGAAAAGTATAGTGCTTAAAATTAATGAACTAAATATAATGGAGGAAGAAAATGCTCTAGATGAACAGGGTAGACTAGAGACACAACAACTGTTTACCGACCTGCAAAAGATGAGTTTTAGATAGGAGATGATATTAAAACAAAAATCAAAGTCTAAATGGTTGAGGGCAGGACTTAAATACTAAGTTTTTTCATAGAAAAAGGAGGTTAAAAAATATGATTAAGGGATTTAGAAATGAAAATAAATTCTAAGTGTATAAACTTGGCAACGATGACGATCAATTCCAATTCTACAAACTTGACGATGATATACATTCTTGATGTATTTCGCACTAATTCCAAATATATAAACTTGATGATAATATCAAATAAACTTGGTGTATTTCAATGACTAATTCTAAATATATAAAGTGGCAATGACATGAAGTCTACCAATTTGGTGTATTCCGACGTCCATGTTAATTATGATAATTTTATTTTAGTGCTAATGATGGTAAATATTCTTCGTTTTACTAGTTTAAATTTATTTCAAGAATTTTAATTAATATTATCATTAAAATAATTAAAAAGAAAAAAAAACAAGTTTATTTTGTTATTATCTTAAATTTTTCACGTAATAATCCAAGATTTCATCTAAATACATAATAATATTACTTTCAAAAATTAGTTCGTAAATAATCTTTTTTACTTAAAGATGTAACCATCTGTTTTAGATGAGATATAATTTTTTTTTTCATAAACCAGTTAGAAATATACAATTTTCAACTCATTATAATTAAGTCAAAATTGATTGAAATATAATTTTTGAAATAATGTATAATTCTGTATTCATATAAACAAGGATTATTTTCACATTAATCATCAAACATAAATTTTCAAGCAAACATATATTAATTATATACATTAGAACATGATTAAATTATTTTCTTTAAATAAAAGTCAAAATATTCTTTAAATTTTTATTATTAGGATAAAAATAAGAACTATTCAACCTAAATATGAGATTAAAGATAATTTAAAGGAAAGAGATGAGTTGAAAAAGAATTGTAAAGAAGATTGAAGAAATACATCGTATAGACAAGTTAGGACAATTTAGGACAAATGTAAGAATTTAGGAAAATTTTAAAAATAATTAAATAATGCAATAACTTCCCTTAACTTCAACTTTACACCTTTATCGTCCAATTGTTATCCATGTGTGACAAGATTCTTAATTTATATCTCTCAAAATAATTTACTATCCCTCATGCTTCTCGAGATTTATCATTTTCTTGGTTTCTACTCAATGTCTAAACTTCCTCAGTCCTGTAACATGTATCCTTTTTCTTCAAAGGAATTTATCTCAAACTTCATCAAATAATTGGTCTTAAATATTAAATGACAAGTTACGGTTAAGAAAATTTATGATATGATAGCAAACTAGTCAATTCTACAGTGATTAGTTAAGTGCATAACTCCTACTAATTACTTCAGTGACCATATTAACATGACAAAGATTTATGATTTATATCATACTAAAATATAGTTGTTTTGCGGTTTCAAATTTAAAAGCTCCAAAAACTATATTGTACTTTGTATAAAATTAACGATCTTTTCGACAACCACAAACGGGGCCGGAATAAGAGAGAATCCAACCCTATAAAACAGAAAGCAAAGCTAGAAGGAATTCATCCTTAACATTTGTCGTCATACATCATTTTTTTATTTTTTTTACTTTGTAAACACAAAACCTTTGCGTTTTAATTTATAATTCACATTCATGGCATATGATTTTTTATTTTTAGGTATCACTCTAGTTGAAATATCAAAATAACATAAATTTAAATAAAAAGAAATTATTATTCACATCATCTCATTATTACCTTTCCATCTTAAGTTGCGTCATTTGAATTGACGAAAAAGTAAGATGTATATACTGGTAAATTTTTATAATAAAGTTTATGAAATTGAAAGTTTAACGGTAAAATTTCATAAAACTGAAAGATCAATAATAAAATTCATAAAAAAGGTAAATTTTTAATGGTAAAATATAACGAATACTTCGCCTTAGACTGGAAGATATTTTCCTCCTCATCATACCATTAATAAGTTTAGAGTGAATAGATAGACAGATAATATATATATATATATATATATATATATATTGTAAAAATTTAGTAATAAAATATGTAATTAAGCCAAAACAAATGAATACAGTATGTAAAAATTAAGATACACGACATTACTTAGTAATTTACAAACGAGTTTCTAAATAACCAAAACCGAAACCATTAATAAATCCCTTCAAAGTAGGGGAAATGCACTTGAAACTCTCAAAATCGACTGTGATTTTGCTGCATCAGCCTGCGTTTCAAGCATCATATAGGGTATAGTTACAAACTTTGGCGTAAAAAATATTTAATATACACTCTTTTTGCATTTTTTTATTTTTTTTATCATAACAAATCTTTGATATTCTCTCTCTTTATTTCCTCTCATTTCTCACATGGTATGTTTATTATTACTCTTGCAAGAATTGCTGCGCGTTTCTTTTGATAGTACCTGAATTTGGTGCGCTTCGAAGACATGCACAAACATATAGTCAAACATATACACGTATGGAATTACACGCATGCATGACTTGAAAACCAATAGCTATCAAGGGAGGGTAAAATGTCAATGTCAAAAAATATGCTCAATGGTATATGTTTTTGACTGTTGAATACAACTATGGAATAAAATTATATATTATTTATTTACATGATTTTAATGTATACTTTGTTATATCATTCACTTTATTGAGGCCTGTCTTTCTTTCTGCTTTCGATACATTTCTTTCAATTTTCATATCTTACATAATAATGTTTTTTCTCCTTCAAAAAGTTTCTTGAGAATGAAACGTCAACAAAAGGGGTGATTAAGGTGGACCACATATTAGATGCTTGAGTTTGAAACAGCCTCCAAGAAGCTAGAGTTTGCCTACATTATTTTGTAATCTCAATAAAATAGTAGGCTGAAACATGATTAGGATACTAGCACTCATTAATTCCATGAAGTAATAATAATCAATTCTGAATGATTAAGCCCTCCCACCACTTGCCCCCTTTTCTTTACCAAACTAGCTATGATATATGGTTTCACATTTTCTGTTCATTCTTATTTTAATCAAATCCCCACGGAGAGAATGAAGGCAGGGAACCATTAAAGCCTCACAGTGAATTAATAGTCGAATTTATTTTCTCTTTCAACCTGAGTGATTCTAATTCTAATCTTTATACGATCACTGAAGGGATGAGTTCATCAGAGCAACCTACAACTAGGTTTTACGAAATTCATTAGAATTTTATTTTATGTGAGGGAGACATTTAATTATGGTTTGCAAACCCAAAATAAAATGACCAGGTGCCATATATGAGTGTCTCCAAGTTAAGCAAATTTGTTAAGTTTACCAGAAAGAGTACCTGCAAATATACCAGCTGAGAATCAAGACAACATATTAGTAACCAAAAAAGGATTATTTAATTAACATGTTACATAAACATTACATACATATATTTGAGGTGCAACAGCAGCAAACCTCACTGTAACTAGAAGGTGGTAATGTACACAAAGTAAAAAGAAAAACCAAATGGAAAGAGACTAAGAAAGATACACTTTCCACACACACTACCTTTCCTGGTGTCTAAGCAAAGTGTAGATGTAAGGCTTCTCCCATAATTCATTATCACATATTAATTACTTACCTTTCCTTATTAAGACTTTTGCATTATTAGTATAAAAGGTTTTTTTATCATCTCATGGATAGTAACTAGTAAGGGAACCCCCAGAGGTTAGGATTTTCATCCATGTAGTCATAGTCTGTAGCAGCAAAATTGTCAAAACGAGGAGGGCTGAGTAGCATTCCTTCAGCCATGTTGACCAGAATATTCGGCATGTCAAAAAGCAAGTCCTCATCCACAAAGTGGTTCAAGTCTCCCCCTGAAAACTCTTGTGCCATTGAAACCGAAGCATTCCCTTCTCGGCTTCCTTCACTCAGTGCATCATTGGCTGCTCCCACAGCGGCTGCAGCACTGGCCGCAGCCATCTGAATGTCACGAGCATCCGAAGAAGCAGGAACGGGAAGAGAAGAGGCGGAGTTAGGGAAGTTGAGTTCAGCATCCTTCCCCTTGAGAGCAAGCGCTGCCACGTCATAGGCAATAGCCGCCATTTCAGGGGTGGCAAATGTCCCTAACCAAATCCTGTTAGGTTTTCTGGGCTCACGGATTTCAGAAACCCATTTTCCACTACTCCTACGCCTCACTCCACGGTACACAGGGTGGCGCCCCGTGTTACCCTTAGAGGGTCCGCTGCTTGATGCAGCAGTGGTGGTACCGTTGCTGGAACGCATGGTGGTGATGTGAAGGTGTAGTGTTTGGAGAAATTAGTGTGGACTAAGGGGTATCTGAGGTGAAGGTGGAAGAAGTTGGATGATGGCAGTTGGCAGTTGAGGGGAGCCATTTATTGCGATGGCTGGAGAAGGAGTTCTGAGATGGAAGTGCAAACCAGTTGTTGCTGAACTACGGTGTGTGAAGGATTGGGGTGTAAGCCAGCTTGGTGGTGTTGGATATCTGGGTTGGAGTTGGAGAGCGTTTTCTGTATAATAGAAAAATCATAAAATAAAAATAAAAAATGAGAAGGGTATTAGCTGCTTGCTGCTCCCCTTATAAAACCACGTCAAATTTATCAACAGTGATATTGCACTTTGTCTGTCAATCGATATATATGCACATCACTAACCACCATTCTTGGTTTTTTCAACAGGGATTTTGATATCTTGGAGAACGTGAAATTCCCATCTTATTTATTATTATTACTGTAAAACACATATAAGACTGCTGAGGTGGATTTCTCAGTGGCTGTATTTGGTTTTCTGAGTGACCCTTGGTTCATTTTGTTCCACAAATTAGGTAGGGTTCTGCTGCTGCTGCATTGCTATTAGAATTTGGAAGGCTTTACGTAGATTTTCTCCGTCAGCACGTGTTTGCTAACAAATTTTACCTTTTTACTGCCAAGTCCGTTGTTGTCTTATAAATAAAGCCTGCAGATGCATCAATGCTTGAGCCAGACTATACATCTACTATAAGATCTAAAGTTCTAAACTAGAATAAGACAAGAGCTTGGTAGTTTTAACAATTTTCAATAGCCAAAGAGACAATGTTAGGTCATGGATAATAACTTTATTTTGGGTTGTCTACTTACACCCCCAAGTGAAAATATATAAGTTTGAATTTAGGGGTGTAGATGGTGTATAAAATAGGTTTGAATTTAGGGGTTGAAGGGTTTTTGTTGTGTCTGAAGTTTTAGACGCCTAAAAGAACTAGTAGAGTGGATCATAGACGTGAAATGACTAAGAAGTGTGTTGCTATCGAAAATTTTAGGGACGCATCCAAGGAAAGTAAGTGATAAATAATAAATTTATACACTTACCCCTTCTTTGCATTAATCTCTTTCCTATCATAAAGTTAAGACTTTCAGTCAAGAAGGGGTGTCAGGATAATAAAAATACTCTCCACTTTATTGATTCATACTGTTAGAAATCCAACAAGGCTTTTACAGTCACGGATATTTTTTCCTTTTTTCTTTCTTTATAAACCAGGTTGAAGCCCGTAACATGTTATTACCACACATAATGTTTAGCAAGATTTCAGAAAAATTGATAAAATTGTTCGATTTTATAAATATCTTAATAAAGTATCATTTAATCGATACTGCAAAATAAACCATAGTTCATGCTGGTTAAATCCATAGTTTTATCAATAAATATTCTTAAGATTCTGCATAAATATGTAGCTTGGTCAATTAATGAGCTGCCTAAAACCCGTGGTATGCTAATTTAGCTCTTGTCTATTTTTCCTCTTTAGTATGACTAGTTTTGACAACTATCACTCTTTCATTATATTCATTCAACGCTGAAAGTTGAAGTTTCGAACAGAAGTTAACTTGAGACGTAGCAACTACCAGTGAATTGATTGAGAAGACACACAAATATGTGTGTGGAGAAATTAAAGTTGAAGTTTCGCTATTAAAAACAACTCAAGCAACTATAATCAATCATCAACAGTTAAATGACATATAAATGTCATTCTAAAGAATTTGGTTACTTGAACCAGTCCATATCAGTTATCTTCAATATAAAGTGGTGTTCGCCAAACCTTAACCTCTTTATATATGTTTCCAATGGTTGGTTACCAGAATGAGTTTATAAACCATTCAAACTGTGTAATTATATTGTTACCTTTTCTTTATATACATAGTGTTACAAGCTATCTAAACTAAAGACGAGTACTTTTCGCAAGCACTCATTAATGGTGAAAAAGGAAAATCTCAAAGCAATTTACGCTCTATTCCTACTTCTTTATTATATTTCAGCATATTGAAATTATTTGATTCAGTGTAATAATTAGTCCATTTTTTATATTCTTAAAATCTTCAATATATACCTATTAATTACTCAACCATTCCTCTGTAAAATCAATTTCACTCATCTTAATGTTATAAAAGAAATGAAAAATCAAATAACTCACCCGTAATTGTTCCTTACTAGCTAAAGCACAAGGACTCTACAATGCATGCTAATTTCAAAGATTATATGAAATTAATGTTTTATAAAATTAAGCAAAGATGTATTCTGAAACAGAGATTATACATGTCCTATAATAACGAGTTTCACAACATTTCTGAAGGAATATATATACTACTTATTTAAGCTATTCTTTTCCACATCAATTCTTTTTAAGAGGTTGTTTGGATTGAGAGGAAGTAAATAAAAAATTTCTTGTTAATTTAACTAATGTAATAGAATAAATATAATTGTATATTAATATATTTTAAAAATAATTTATTATAAAAAAAGAATTTAAAAAAATAAATTAAGGTTAAAAAAACATTAAACTAAAATAAGAAAAATTATTATAAATTTTAATATATAAAGTTTAAATAAATTATTTTATTTTCAAAATAAAATATTTATATAGTATTTTAATATTAGTTTAAGTTATTTATTTATAAAATAAATTCATTAATAAAATTAATAATATTTAGAAAACTTAATTTATTAAATAAAATTGTATAACGTATATAAATATAATATTATATTTATAATATATGTGTAGAAAGATAATCCATTAGCTATAAATATTATATTATATTTATATAATCGATTATATTGATTATATATAAAGATTTCTTTACATTCTCAATTGTCTTGAAGAAAAATATATAATATTTTTTTCTTGTTTTTCACATTTTCTGCTTCACAGTAAATCTCTGCTCTTCTATTGGTAAGTAGGCTCTGTCTTCCCTTTCTGTACTCCACAGTGGAGCATGGCAATGGGTCTAAGTACATGCACTTAAAAAAAATAAAAACAAAAAAGTTATCAATGGATATTATCACTGCCTTGACCAATAATCATACATGGCAAACGTACCAACTGGTAGCCAATTACTGAACAATATTAAATACAGTTTGCCTAAATAGAAAGTTGGAAAAAAAAAATTGTTCTTCCTGGTTCGCGAAATTAGAGGTGTAATTGAGATTTTGAGTTTTCTAATTATATTATTATTATTATTATTATTCTAACTTTAATGTTTTCACAAGTTGATTTTTCAATTGCAAACTCTAATAAAAAATTATATTCATGTGTGGTGGAGTCAGAGATGGAGATGTAAAATGGTCTTTTTCAAATGGAGATCACACTGTAAGATTACACTATGCCCTCCCTTATTGGTCAAGTCAAAGTAAATCCTTTGACTTTTCAAGGCATATAAGGGTTAGAGACCACATACTTCTGGAATTTTTTAAGAGTTTAACTTTTCGTGTTTATTTATATTTTTCTGGTATACATTTATTACATATTACTTCCCTTTTTTTTCTGTTTATTTCATCCTAAGTTATCTTTTATATGTAAAAGAAATTTTAGTAAGATAATAGGGTGAGTTATTTAACAATTTCCCTTGTTTTTTATGTTATAAATAGTTAAAAGAAAAAACTGGTGTCATTCAGACTTCAACATTTGTTCCTGTCAGCACAGGGACATTTTTAAAAATTTTAATTAAATGTGGGAGAATCTAAACTATTCAAATTATAAATTTAACTTATATTATTAAAAACTATGTCTAGATAAATTAACTCGAAAATTTTAAATATCAAAAACCTCAAATTAGTTTAATTTAAAATATTTAATGTAGAATTTATGAATGAGAAAGATAAGAGAGTACCAAGAACTTTAGATTTATACTATGAAACATTTACAAACAACATATTTTACTATGAAGCATTTTATTTTTATAAAATGGAATTATTTTCTAAAAATTAGTTATCTAAATCCAAGATAATGGAATTCTTTGATATATTTAGCTGTATGACATTTTTGAAATAATAAAAATTTTGATTCCATAAAACATTGTTTCACCAACCAGCAAGAGGAACAGTAAATTTATAAGATATTGCACTTGGACAGGGATATGGATAGAATGTTTCCTTGTACGGATGTTTCTTATTTCAACATAAACGAAAAGGTGATCCATATGAATCTTTGGTCGCTTACTCCACTGTTTATTTTAGGCATAAAAGTATTATTAATTACTTATATGTTTTCAAACTAAACTAAAAAATAATAAACAGGAACTGAAATATTGAATTAGTGCAATCAGTACATAATAAATAGCAGATTTTTGTTACTTTCTGAGAGATAGATATATCAGAAATAGCTACACGGGCTGGGCTTTTGCTAATCCACGAGGCCCATATATTTTACTTGTCAAGGAGAAGTTAAAAAATAAAATATAATTTATTATCTAAAAGTAGTATTTTAATTTAAAAATATAAATTAATAAAATACTTTTGTTAAATAACTTCATTGGAATTAAACAATATTTAAAATGAGCTAACTAAAAAATGTTGGAAGATAATCCCAAAAATTCCCTTAAGTGAAGGGTTTGCCGCTACCGCGTGCTTATTATATCATTCATGAATCCTTTGATTCATGAATCATAATTTTGAACGCAATAAAAGGCGCAGCCATAATGAATCAGAACTTTTCATTTTCAACCACCAGATTAATTCATGGTAAATTAATTAGCTAATTAATTATTCGGTCTCAACTCATACTCCATCAACAAAATAAACACAACTAAATTTAGGATTGAACTTAATTACATAGATATAGTCAAATAAAATTCAATATTGAGAGTTCGTGAATAGATATATCAAACGGTATAACTTTCCCTAAATGTTGCGCCTTATGTGAAAATAAATTTTATCTATTTCATCGTTAAATTATAATTTTTTGTTAATATGATTATTTATGTAATTTTTGTTGCGGTTAAAAAATAATGGATTATCTAATATCTTTTCAACCACACTCTTTTTAAAGCTCATCGTTAAATTAGAAATTTTTTTCATATAATTATATACACAATTTTACATTAATTTAAAATTATTTAATTTTATTTTTGTAAAATTATTTTTTATATAAAATTGTTAACTTTGTTACATTGAATAAAATTTACATCGGTGTAAACAAAAATATTACTTTTGCGAAAATAATTTTAAATATTTTACACTAATGGTTTTAATGAAAAAATTATTTATTACTTATATTTTTTAATCATGGTATTTACACAATTTCTTTATTATTGAAAGTTATGACTATCTGAGATAATATTACACTTAAAAATAAAATAATTATAGTATAGATAAATTAATCAAGTTTAGTTCAAATTTGTTTTATTTTTTATTAAATCAAGTTTAAATTCTCGGGTAAACTCGTTTGAAAAATGAACTAAACTTGAGCATTCAAAATTTTTCCAACCCCACGAGCAACTTCGCTTCACTCATTTATACTTTAATGATTAATCCAATAATTATTAGGATAAGATTCAAGGTAGAATATTTAAACAAAAAATAGAATGATCATATTCTCATATTTAACAGTATAACGTCTAAAAATATGATCTTGTTAATCATCAAGAGTATATATTATTCATATTGTATGAAATAGAAAGTTACTTTTTTATAATAACTATCTACCATCACTTCATTCTTTTGTCTTTGGTATTTTATATATAATCAAACCAATTTAGAATACAAATCATTAGCTAAAGATATTCACAGAAGTAATATTTCAGTTCTTAATTTAAAAAAAAATATTGCAATTCTAAAGAATTTAATTGAAGCTTTGAATATTTTTCTAGAAATAGTCTTTTTTAAAACAAAAGTTGATAATGATAAACAATTATCTTCTAAAAAAAATTTAAATATTCCAAATTACTAACACTTGCTTTGATTAGGATAAAAAAAACACCGACAAATTCTTCCTCCACCCCCGTACCCTCTTCCTGCACCCCCCATATAATTTTTTTATTCCATAGTTGTCCTTCATGAAATTACATAAATATCCCTATCTTAATAAAACCCATCCCCTTTCCAACCGGATGACCAAGCCATCCGGTTTACATTTTTTGAAAATGAGAACCGGATGCACCCCCCATCCGGTTTACAGTTTTTTGAAATTGTGAACCGGATGGGGGGTGCATCCGGTTCTCATTTAAAAAAAAATACAAACCGGACGACCTCATCCGGTTCTCAACCCAGCAGATCGAAAAATCTTTCGTTCGTTATTCAAAATCTTTTAATTAATCCTTCATAGAAGCATTAGGTAACCAATTTGTGATGTTTATTAGCAATTAGTAGGTGATATTGATGATTAGAGTAGTTGATTTGGAATTTGGGGGGCTGTCGACGACGAATTTGAGGATTTTCCGATCTGCTGGGTTGAGAACCGGATGAGGTCATCCGGTTTGTATTTTTTTAAAAAAATGAGAACCGGATGAACCCCCTATCCGGTTCACAATTTCAAAAAATAATGAGGGTATTTATGTAATTTCATGAACGACAGTTGTGGAATAAAAAAATTATATAGGGGTGCAGGAAGAGGATATGGGAGTGCAGGAAGAATTTGTCAAAAACACCATAGCCTATACTTTCAGCCACAAAACAATTGATTGGAAAAAAAAAAAGTTTGTGAAATATATTTTAATCACACTTTATGAAGTCATGGAGATCGAAAAGTGTGTAGACATATAACTCTAACACAAATTCATGATTTTTTTTTTTATAATTTTTAAAACTTGAAAACTTGATTATATGACTGCTAAATGTATTTTTTTATGCTTCATGATGTTATAAAAACGAGTTTATTTTTAACGTAAGAAAAGGAGGACATAATATGAGACGAAAGCATCAATTAATGCAAAATAAAGGTTTCAAAGATGTTAAGTATCAATCATTTTAATACCTACATGGTTAATTTGAATTTTGTACTTATTTGCTATATCTATGGTTAATTTTAATCTTCAAGTTACATCTTTTCATGGAGTATTTCAATTATTTTATTAAAAAAATGAGAACTTTTACAAAGATCACAACACATACACTTAATTTGTGTATTATATCACTCAAATCAAAAGAGTGATCAATTTTAAGTAAATGCTCGCTAACCTTCTATGTTGTGTTTATGGGCTCGTAATTATTGCTGATGTATTTTCGGAGGACAAATTCTTCCTCCACCCCCATACCCTCTTCCTGCACCCCCATATAATTTTTTTATTCCATAGTTGCCCTTCATGAAATTACATAAATACCCCTATCTTAATAAAACCCATCTCCTTTCCAACCGGATGACCAAGCCATCCGGTTTACATTTTTTGAAAATGAGAACCGGATGCACCCCTCATCCGGTTCACAATTTCAAAAAACTGTAAACCGGATGGCCTGGTCATCTGGTTGTCTAAAAAAATACAAACCGGACGACCTCATCCGGTTCTCAACCCAGCAGATCGAAAAATCTTCCGTTCGTTATTCAAAATCTTTTAATTAATCCTTCATAGAAGCATTAGGTAACCAATTTGTGATGTTTATTAGCAATTAGTAGGTGATATTGATGATTAGAGTAGTTGATTTGGAATTTGGGGGGCTGTCGACGGCGAATTTGAGGATTTTCCGATCTGTTGGGTTGAGAACCGGATGAGGTCGTCCGGTTTGTATTTTTTTTTAAAAATGAGAACCGGATGAACCCCCATCCGGTTCACAATTTCAAAAAATAATGAGAGTATTTATGTAATTTCATGAAGGGCAGTTGTGGAATAAAAAAATTATATAGGGGTGCAGGAAGAGGGTATGGGGGTGCAGGAAGAATTTGTCCTTCGGAGTTTGTTTGTTTCATAATGGGCTAACATTTTATAAATTTGGGCTTTTGTTTCCAAAAACGTTCGTTTTAAATAGAAATATATATACTATGACAAAAAAAAAAGGGAAAAACATCGTTTTAACGCTGATGACATGCTTTTATATAACACAGGACAGTTTAAATTTCAGTAATTTAGAAGAATGATTTAAAATATTGAAAATTTTGAATCCTTAAAACTATAAACAAAATGTATTCGTGTAAAAACTTATAAGAGTATTAAGAAAATTTAAATTTTAAAAAATTAAATTAAATTAAAATTTTCATTCAACAAAAATAAAAATAAAAGTAACATGTTTCATATTTAAAAAACTACGTATAAATAGATTAATTATTTCGAAAGCTACACACTATTTTCATACATAAAAAGGGAAGTAAAGGAATTAATCCAAAAATTAACCTCAAATGTAAATTACTTGGTTTTAGAAAGGGGGAAAGTAATTTTTAAATCAAAAATTAAAATATTCAATAGTTTACATAAATAATAGAAATAAGAGCTACATTTAGTATTTAGATATGATATCTCCCTAAAATATTTTTTTAAATAAATTGAAATTCCACTTTTAAATAATTATTCAAACATAGAATAAAAGCATTTAAGTATAAAATAAAAAATAACTAAACATGTCTTTAAATTATTCCAACGTAAAACTAGAAAGATTCTAAACAAAAATGCTTTTAAATTTAAATTATATAATATAACTATTTAAATTAAATATACAATTATAATTACTAGTAAAATCATGTCTTTGGCTTTATGTGTGCCTATTTTTTATGATAATAAAAAATATAATTAAAAAGTTAAAGATTATAATAATTATTAAATTATTTATTATCGGTTCTACGATTTTAAAATCATGTAAATATTTATTATAGGCAACGATTTAGTTTTAATTAATTTATTTATTTACATTTTAAATTACTTTTATGAATACATCTTTATTAAAAATATGTAGATATATGCAATTAAAAATATGTAAATTACTTTTTATCATTTTTTTCCAAAAATAAATCACATTTAATTTTCACCATACCACTTAGTATAGCATACCCATATGAAGAATGAAACAATTTGTATTTCTAGGTTCCTCATCAATAAAACACATTTTTAAGAATAATTAATAAAATAAGTATGTAACAACCCGTAATTTATAAAAGTTGAAGAAATTGTATAACACAACTAAAAGCTCAGACAAAAAAAACTTTTATGATTATGTATTCCTACATATAATAAAATATCATGTTATAAATAAATATAAAAGTAAAAGTTATATTATCTCCACAATTATTATTATTATTTTGTAAACCTAGAAAAAAAATACTAAAAATGAAATAAAAATTTTGTTTTTAATTCGCTCAAATATAATATAAAAAGTATTCGGATATAATTTTATCATGTAGGGTCAAAACACATTTTATCATCCTTTCTGTATATACACTTAATTAAAAAAAAACAGTATAATTAAATCTGAAGTCGAGTTATTCACTGGTTGAATTGGAAAAAGAAATCTTCATTTAAACTTAAAGAAGCTTATGTTATTGGTGTTCATGATTCCCTCCTGGTTAACTTCTTTTTATATTTCTTCTGTATCAATTTTTTTTTTTCTATTTCACAAAACAATATTTATGGTAGCTCTTGTTATATTTAATTTTTACAACACGTTAAACAGATAGGCTACTCAAACATACACAGTGCATTTACCAATGTTTCTAAAATAAAAAATTAAGAATATAGAATATACAATTTAATAAAGTGACTTTTTATGAACCTATTTTTTTCATTTAGTTATAGTTTTTAAAGCATTTTTATTTAAAATATAATTTAAACTTCTTTTCGGAATTACTAAGTGATTATCTTTTTAAATTATTGGAAATTTCTTTTAAAGTTCAAAAGAATTTTTTAAACCAAAAATATTTTTCATAAAAATAAAAAATGAGATAACAATAATAAAACTTTGTTGGCAGCATCTCCAACTTGCTATCTAGTTTAATGAAAGTGTACTTACTAAAAATCCGTAGCGTAGGACTTGTTAGTTTAGATTTTTTTTCCAACAAAAATTGAATTCTTAGAATATAGTATATATTGAATTTATTAATTTTTATCTTTACTATTTTATTTGTATGTGACATACTTATATATAATTATTTATTTATAATTCTTAATTTCATTTTATTTTTTTCTTAGTACTTTTTTGTATTTAGTTGGAAGATGGTGTGTATGGATTATTGATCAAGACAAATATGATGTGTCTTAATGGTCATCATGTTATCTGATTTTGAAAATGTTAAATATTATGTTAACTGAGAAAGAGTTACAGAGACCAAAGTTAATATATGAATGTTTATTTTTGAAAAAAATTACAATTAGATATATTAGGAAATGAAAAGATATAGATCCTAGTGAGATCTAAGAAAAAATTTACCAAATAAGTGGATATATGGATGGTTTCATAATAGCATTATGAATTAGGATATTCATAAGTTAAACTTAAAATTATTAGTTCAGCATTACTAAATAATGAGTGTATGTCTTTTTTTAGATTGATAAATAGTCAAAATTATGGAGTTAATATTTTAAATGACAAATACTTAACTACCTAATCAATCTTTGATTAATGTTTCTATTTTGATGTTTGTACAAGATCATCAAAAGTGAATTATAAATCTATGAGATTAATAAAGTGAGATTGATTCTTATATTTGTAGTTCAAATCTTAAACTCTCATTGTTTATATTATATTTAAGTTTATTAAAATTTATATTTAAGCCTTAAAAAACCTCATTCACTTTCATGATTATTTTTTTTTATGTGTACCTCTTAATGAGTAGAAGCTGAAGAATTTCAAAAAATTATGAGAAATATATATATATATATATATATATATATATATATATATATATATATATATATATATATGTTGGATAATCTGAAGGAATATCTTATAAGGATGAGAATTGAGTCAAACCCACACAAGTGAATGACACCACTTTCAACCCAAAACCTTAAGGCATTGAATTTCTGAGTATTTTTTCTTATATGTTGCTCAACTTTCTCATTTCTACTCAATATATATTTAGACTCTAACTTGGATATCTAATAATATATATATATATATATATATTTCTTGATATTATAAAAGAAAAACTTATATGTTATATAATATACTATAAATGATAATAATAAAGATATGAAATATTAATATACATATCTACCAGGATGTGTTATAATTAGTATTCTATCTAAAAAAAATTATATTCATTTTTTAATTAAATAATAATTATTTGTATAATAATTGATGTTACAAAGGTAATGGGGAACCGAAAATGACACAATGGTGTAATATTTTAATAACTTTCTACAGGTTGAAATTTGAACATGTAGAAATATATGTATATGTATATATATATATATA
>Ga0209700_100469_pt1 | contig 75459 bp, 31 predicted proteins | sample SiratroredBW_FD_187528 | JGI IMG/M metagenome (GOLD analysis project Ga0209700, IMG submission 187528) | Root nodule microbial communities of legume samples collected from California, USA - Siratro red BW (SPAdes) (version 2) | ecosystem: Host-associated > Plants > Roots > Nodule | place: USA... | reverse complement strand
TATCGACCATTCACTAACATTATACTTCAAAAGATTTCCCTCTTCATAGAAAATTAAAACATAACTAATTACATATACACATATAAACAAAATAAGATTTTTTCAAAAAAAAAAAATTTTTTAAAGCTGCAACCGACTCATTCAAGAGCATTTGCAACATTACCTGCTCTCGTGTATAACATGATCATCGCAGTAGAAACAAACACACACCACAAACAAGAAAGTAGAAACAAACACATGCCACAAACAAGAAAGGGTAAGCTCATATTTAAAATATCTCAAATAATCACAAGTATACATCATTTAACACATAGTAATCAATTGACAACATCTATCATCCAACTCAAGACATCATATAATATAGATAGATTCAATCTACTTCCGGAAGACTCGTGCATTGAATAGACCCTGAGATCTGCACCTGTCATACTACCTCAATTTGTGTGTCTCATCTCATCACTATTAATCTCATATGACAGGGTTAATCCATATAACTGTCTTAACCAACCCTTTTTCATGTTGTAGTTTCAATCATATGAACCTCCTTCGACTCTCACCACCTAGTAATATTCATCTATTTGATTCCTATTACTAGTAAAGTCAAGATATCAATTGTTAAACCAGATCCTAAGATAATGCACATCCTATTTATCAGCACGGATGTTTTCTTTCCTGAAAACACTATGCCTACGATCACATACAATTCATATCATACATCATCAATTTTCATTCATCTATTCATTCACTTTCCATTTCAATCTCAACAATCTCAATAAAACTTCATCACTTTATATAATTGTACAATATCAGATACGATTCCTTAATTAATCATGCACAAAGACATATTCACATGTCATACCTATCAAAGTCTTATCACTAGTCATATTCAATCCATCAAACAACGATCAAAAGTTATCATATGCTACTTTCTAACATCATTATTCAAATCAGGTCAATTGATCCACCAAATCAATATAAATAATCAAACTCATTCAGTGCTCAAGGACCAGTCAGATCTGTAAAAAAGACTTGAGCACTGACAATCATATATTCAATATTTTGAAGTTCTATTTGAAAGTAACAAATTAGTATAAAACCAAGTTACTAGTTTCCCTTACCTGATGAAGATCTCTACAACAGTTCCTCTCATACCCGATAGAGATACTAATCCCAAAATCTAGGGATCTAGAACAAGTTATCAGAACAAAACCAAATTTCAGTATAATCTCCATTAAGTTGAGATAAATACTTTTCTCAACTGTAATAAGATTGATGACAAAAATCTAAGGAAAACAGAGATCAAGAGATCTTTAGAGCAAATATAAACTTACCTTGTTTGAGATTCTGATCGGTTAGAAATGATCCCGAACTCCCCAGCTACTACAAAGTGTATCAAATTCTAAAATAGATGAGATATGGAAAAAGAAAATTAAAGAGAAGTGAGAGCTTGGTTGAGGGAGAGAGAAAAGAAAAAAAAGGGAAAATGGAGATGTAGTGGTCTGTGATTCTGTTTTTCTTTTTCTAAATTACCCTGTCTTACAAACCTTGGTAGTTAATGTTAAATAACAATTATGACTTAATTAGTTACTAAATTCAATCATCATTTTTATTTTATAATTATTTAACAAATAAAACTTAATTTAATTATTATTTTTATCATAGTAACTATTTTATTTAATAACTAAAAATCATCTTTAAATATTTTTTTTTCTTAGGATTGTCTTTTAAAAAAGTTTAAAAATTTAATTAGCTCTGGTATGTTAATATTTAAAGGTAATTCTTTTAAAAGATTTAGTTTAACATCACAACACACTTTAATAATATAGTAATTTATAATGATATTTTATATTAAAAAGTAAAAGAGACATAGTTAAGATATTAATATTTTAGATTATTAAGAGTGATTCTTTTAAGTATAGAAAATTAAGAGAAAAAAATATATTTAAATAAATCTTGATATATATTAACTTCCAACTCCTGTAAAACTATTAGATATACATGTAAAACTATTCGATATACAGAAAAAAAAAAAAACGAAACGAAATTATCAATTTAAATGTCTTTAAACAGAATCAGAATTCAATATTATACAATTGAAGCACATCCATTATTTTCTAGCCACCATTGGAGCTTTCTGGGTAACCAACCAGAAGACTAGTATAAACAATCATAATACAGCTATTCAAATAATTATTACAGAAATTAATGAACTTTAATTCACAATTGAATGGAAATTATAGACAGTTATATTCTAATGGAATTTTTATATTTCATCATGTTGTGAAGAACCTTAAGAAAAAATAGGATTAAAATTTCGTGTGACTTTCACACAGATCTGCATCAACCTAGGTCAACCATAGCCACTAAATCAAACTCAAATGAGCTTCTCTGGGTATGCTTGGGTCTTGTTTCAAAATATTAGTTAATTAGGTCCTTACATCTTGGGGGTGGTAGAGTGAGACATATTCCAGATTATTACGACACTTTCGTATATCAAACAAAACAGTCCATTAATTATAGTTATAATTATCGATAAACACTTCCTTTTAGGAAAAAGTTTATCCTTGACGTGTCTTTAATTACAAAGGTTAGGCAACCTAATTTTACTTGTCTATATCTTAGACTTCTTTTTCCTCTATATAACTCCTCCCTCAGACCCTTTTTATCCTCACACACTTACACACATCCCTCTGTATCAGTATCAGCATACAACACAACACAACGTATCCACATAAATCATGGCTTTTAGAGGGCTTGTCTTGTGTCTAGTTACGGTTATGGTGGCCACTATGTGGACTCAAAATGCTACTGCCCAATCAGGTTGCACCAATACACTCACCAGCTTGAGCCCTTGTCTGAACTACATAATGGGAAGTTCTTCAACCCCATCAGCTTCATGTTGCTCACAGCTCTCAAGCGTTGTCCAATCTTCACCACAGTGCCTTTGCTCCGTCCTTAATGGTGGTTCCACGTTCGGAATTACCATTAATCAAACTCTTGCTTTGTCTCTCCCTGGCGCTTGTAAAGTGCAAACTCCCCCAGTTAGCCAGTGTCAAGGTAAGAATAGTAACTAGAATTAATCAAAGTCTTAAGTCTCCCTTTATATTTATTTTACACCATAAGTAATAATAAAGTATTGAGTTTGTTCTCATGACGAATTTAATTTGATTATTAGCTGGCAATGGACCAACATCTCCTTCCACTGCTCCAGTTGGTTCTCCTTCTGATTCTTCAGCTGAATCACCTCAAGAGTCAATATCACCCTCTGCTTCAGACTTTCCCTCAGGTATATATGCAGCACTCTGATCTTAACACAAACTCAGAAAGAAAAAAGGACGAAAGCCACAAATTCTAATATACACTTTGTACATAACTTTTTAGGGTAATAATATGATCTTTATGGATTCACTTAGCTCAAATAGTTGTCTACACGTGCATGAACTCGCTCAAAAATTGCTGAAAATGTTTTTATTATGTCATTTTGGTTAATTGCAGGTGCAGGATCTAAAACGGTGCCATCAACAGATGGTGGTTCATCTGATGGAAGTGCTATTGAAGTCCCCTCCCACTTGGTGTTCTATCTTCTTGCCATTGCGTCGTGTGCCTTAACATTCACCAAGTTCTGATTGTTTTGTGCCAACTGAGATTTGGGTGCTGAAATTTTATGTTTAGTGTTTGGAAGATATTTGCACGTCCTTGTATAAATAAGAATATTGAATAGAAGAATTAAATTGATATATGAAGTTAATTTTTTTGAGGGATTTGATATAGAAGTTACTTGTTTGTGCTGATGCACTACTATTTGTTCCTATGGATTGGCTTAGCTACTTTCCTGCTAACGGTTTCTTCCCCGTATAAAGGACACGATTAGTTAAATAGGTTACTTAAGTATTTATTTGATAAGTTATTATCTCATAAAATTTAGTTATAAACTTATTTATAATAAAATTTATTCAAAATAAATTTTTAAAACTATAAGGTCATAAATTATTATTAGAGGTGAGTTTCTTCATCTCTTACTCAAAGAACTTTGATATTTAAGTCCATCATAACCACTCACATTCTCTTAGCATTCTTACTTCATTCTTTCCACTTCTTAAACATCTTGGATAAAACTTAATTTCCTTCTTAAAAATAACATTGAATCTAAGATGTGGTAACTTGGTAAATCCAAACAAACTAAAAAATCGCAACAATTAGTATTGGAAATTCGACAACAACCATTAACAACTATCCATAACCTACAAAATGAGCTTGGACCCATTTTGATGGGTCTAGCAAGGGAGTTGAAAAGCATGAAAGTTCTATGTTGGATAGATTCATGGTTGGAAAGTTTTTTTAATACATTAAAAAATTAAAAAAAAATAGTTATTGAGTATTTTGGATACATTTTTCTTCTCTTTTTCCATCTAAAACAGACAGACCACATAATTGCTAAGCCCTGCTTTATTCTCCTTGTCCTGAAGGAACTAGAAATGACAGAAGAATTTAATTTTAGCTTTCTTTTTGCATGTCTGAACTCATTTCCAGTGAGATTTCATCATTACAAATGAAGAAGTATTCAATAGTTAAACGAATTATATTAGATAATTTAGATTAAACTTATAGATAGGGGTGGAATTATTTTTTAATTAAACTCAGTTTCATTTCGATAAAACGTGAGTGGTTAATATTTGCAGCATTAACAATATTTATTCATGGCATTATATTTATTTTCTATTTGCAATATTAAGCAAACATTTATCCGAAAAAATAAATAACGTAGTCATGTTTCAAGATTTATTCTTATTTGAAATTTTAAAAGAACAAATATTTAAAATTTATTAAAATAAATTCTAAGAATGTTCACAAATTATAAAAAGTAATACTAATATTATTTTGAAAAAAAAAACACTTTTGTGAGGGTATTTTGTGTTTTATCAATTCTAAGAATTGTGATGGTATAGAAGCGTAGAAAATACGGCAATGAATGATGAGTGTACGTATTTGGCGCTGGGGTGGAATGGGAGCATGAAAGTTGCTGCCACAGCACCACATAGTGGGCCCCACCATTTCTCCAATTCCCAAATCTTTTTCTTTTACTTATTTCCATTTATGTCCCACATGTTGTGATTGAGTAGATGGACCACCAACCACAAAAACACACTTTAACCCACTACCTTATGTTTTTGTTTTGCGCAAGTGTTGTGTTGTACTAATAAATCATCAACCCTAAGGAAATAGCACAATTTGATGAGACATTCTACATCGATTATTCCCTTTATTGCATTTTGGCATATCATAAATATAACAATACAATCAATATATCAGATTGCGATCCCTTCTTTATATGGAAAAGCTAAGTAAAAGAATTATAATGTAATGCTTACACTCAAATATGCATTGTGGATTTGAGGTATATCTTCTACTAAACTCCATTACTTGACTTCAGCCTAGTCATGCTTTAGAAACTCTGTCAAAAGGGATTACATTTTGTATTTTGGAATATTTTGCATTGGATGTTGCACAATTAAAGTTATAGAATAAACGTGTGGAAATAATTTATTCCAAACAAGACTATAGTTTAATAATTCATAGATTACCTCAACTTACAAGTTACAAACTTGCATAAAAGGTGCCAGCATATCAAAGTTAAGCCATAACCACATATAAAGTGATCTATAGAATAGTCATAAAATGAGACATTTATACAAAGAGTACACTTCAACTATCGTAGTGTAATCACTCAATCAAAAATAAATATTTTATTATTTTTTAAAATGTGCTAATGATCCATTCAACTTATTAAGATAAGAAGATTTTGAGAAAGAGTTTAAGTTTTATATTGATTAAACATGAGTACATTTATTAGAATTTTAAGTATGAATTTGAGTTTTACACTAATTAAAAATAAAAATTATATAAAAAACTCACAAACTTATTATATTAAGAGTTTATAATGAAAATAATGTGTTTTAATCTCTCATATAATTTAATCATGGTTCTATTAGTCTCACAATATCCAAGACAACTACCTATAAAACTAGCAAATTTGAAGATACAAATAATTACAAATTTTGGTTTTTTTAAATGTATAATTTACTTATATATATATATATAATGTGTTAAAGATATCACTTAATGTGTAGAAATAAAACTAAATTTTACTCTTGTTCTATTTATATATAATTGTAATTATTTACGCAATATAAATTTATAATCACCTGTAAATTTTAGATAAAAAGGTTAATTTTTTATTAGTTTGTGTACTGTAGAAACCTTCATGAATAATGGAAAAGTGAAAAGAATATGTATAAAGAAACTGAGGGTGATGGTTAATTTAAACATATGAAAGAAAAACCAAAAACTGAACATTTTATGTAAAAACACGAAAAAATATATAAAAAAATTATATAAATTGATTATCAATGCTAGAATGAAACAATTTTGCTTATTAAGACCGTGATCAATTATAGGCTCATAATGGATTACGGATATTACCATAATTGATCAAGACCCATTATGTATTCTAGGTGTATCTATTTACCTTTTTATAACAATAATAATAATAATAGTAAATAATTAAAAAAATTGATAATAATAAATAATAAGTATCTTTTCCTACTCATATATTTTCAAATTAAATAATTTCTCTTTCTATTTACTTTACCTATTATTTTCTTTTCTCTCAATTTTCTCCTAAAGGACCCATGAAAGTTGAAACCACGGAGAGCGTGAACAAAAAAATACCTTGGATCAGTCATCGGTGAAAAAGAATAAGAAAAGACAAAATAAATAATAATAAAAAAAACAGATGGTCATTCTTTTTAATGACAGTTGCTATTTATTATAGAGAGAAAAATAGTATCTTGCTAGAGAAAAATTGAAAACGAAAGCAAAGCTTTCAAGTAACAACGTTTGATTGATTTTCATGCACACAACAACATCTTTTGCTTTTTTCTTCCTTTAGAACCCATTTTCGGGCATCGCTCCTTCTCTCTCTCCCCAACTCCAAACCTCCCCTCTTTTCTTTCCTCTTTCTACTTGTTCTCCATAAAAAGTTTCAGACTTAAAATTCAGAAACAAAAGAAAAAATCATAAGCCCAAAGTACTAGTACTTCCTGCACTACAGTTTCTGTTCGATGGGCATCTGTGCCTTTTTTCCCTCTTGAAGAAAATTAACAAGAAGAGACGATTCAGTTAGTCTGACACTTTCAGATCACCCCATCTTTTTTCACTTTGCTACAAATTCCTCACAAGCATTCCCAGAACACTAGGACTCTTTTTAACCTGAACCTCAAGTGTAAGGTACATATATATTGTATGTTTTTGCTTGTTTTGGTTTTGAAATAGGGGTTTTTCTTTGGTGACATTTTTACTCTAAAGTGTTTTTTTCTTGTTCTCTAGTTGTGAGCCTAGTTTAATAATGTTATTTATTGTTCATTAAGGACTTATGCTGCTCAGAAACAGATCAAGAGCTGTGACCAAACCAAGTCTGATGGGTGATCACAGCTCCCAGCCAAGTCCAAATAAGAGCTACAAAAGAACCATTCCTTCTTTGTTTTCACCCAAATTCCGTGACTTCTCAGGGAAGTGTCTCTCAGGAGCTGAGGCTCTGAGAAGCCCCACGTCCATACTTGACACCAGAGCCTTAACCCCATTTGGGAATCCTTTGTCACATGAGAAAAAGATCGAGACTTTTGGCTCCCCGAGAGTGCCCTCAGAAAACAGAAGTTCATGGGACTCAAAAGGCATTGGTCTTGCTCTTGTGGGTGCTCTTAAAGATGAACCTCTTCCTCGGAGCTCAACCAAACCAAGTAGTGGAAATGTTCTCTTTGGAACTAAGCATAGGGTGAAAATCCCTCCACTGCCGCCACCGCCACCACCTGAATCAACTAAAACCTGTGATGTTGCTGGTTTTGCTGCCAAAACCAAGGATTCGCAAAACCATACAAAGGATTCTCCATTATCGTTTGCAACAGGTGTTATGAGTTTGAGTGAGATGGAACTTTTTGAGGAGTACACGTGTGTGATATCTCACGGACCTAATCCTAGAACAACACATATATTCGATAACTGTATCGTGGAAAGTTACTGTTCCCTCCCCAATAACACTCTCTCACCTTCACTCAATTTTCTTAGCTTTTGTCACACTTGCAAGAAGCATCTTGACCAGGCAAATGACATTTTTATTTACAGGTAATAAGGTTCAGTTCCAATTCCATGCTTCCTAGTGATAGAATAATCAGACATAGTTTTCTCTTACAATCTGGGTTGTGTTTTGTAGGGGAGAGAAAGCTTTCTGCAGCAAAGAATGTCGTCACCAAGAGATGGTGGTAGATGGAGCAGGAATTTCAGAATTTGACGAACACTAATGGTCATTTTTTAGTTCCATAGCTCAGCCTGAAAGTGATAGACTATGATGGGATAAGCATCTAGTCACAATTTTCTATTCTTGGTTAGAATTTCTAGATAATATTTTTGGTGTGACTAGCATAGCTTATTATATTTACCCTTTTGAATTGTTTTGGTTTTGTTATTTTGGCCTCTCCGTGCAAATAGAGATAAGAGAGGATGAGGATGTAGAGTTCATTTCAAGAAATCTGTAGTTTTAGATTGCTTACGGTTTTCTCCCTTTGTTTTCGGCTGAAGATGACAATGATGATGATATATTACTCAAAATATTGCCTCTTTATTATCTTTTTCTTCTTATCTGAGTAGATCATGATGCATATTATTGTAATGGGACCAATTCATTATTTTTCTCGATAAGATTCCCATCTTACACGAAATTTTATTATTTGTATTATTATTATTATGTTCACGCCATTGGATTGACAAAATTCCAGCAACCATTTAATAGTTTTTAAAAAATGACATTGACAGACAAATGTAGATTTGTTAATAGTCATTTTCCTTACCTATTATCATTAACCAAATAATTGAATATTAGGCTTCCCTTAAAAAATATATATACTTACGTAGCCGAATCTCAATGTATCGAACTTTCGGATAAGTTATTTGTGCAGTTTAACTTATCTCAAAATACGTTACTTTTGGAAAAACAATAAAATATTTTCTTTGGATATACATTCTTTTTTTTACTATTTCAACAATTAACTAAATGAACTAATTATCTTAATTTTTTTTTCTTTATCAAGATATTTCATCTTCTTAACTTTTATTTTTTATCTTTATTTTTTACATTAACTTTTAACATTTTTAAAATTCTCAATAGTTATAATTAATGGCATATCACGATTTAAATGTTCATTCTAATTCTAAAATATAATTCATACATTCAAATGAATTTATTTATTTAAATTTTAATTATAATATAATTCATATATCCAACTATATTTATTTCTTAGATAAAATGTTAATTTTGTAAAAAAATATTCTATCATAAATTTAATGTAATCAATATTTTTTAAGAAGTGTTTATTTGACAAAAAGATCTTACTATTAAAAGGAATTATCCGTCATCTCGTCAACCTATCAGTTATTTGATAAAGTGATTTGACATTTTCAACTGGATAGTTTCAACTAATCCTTGATTTAGTTTTAAAATAAAAATAATAAAAAATTTAAATGATTGAACTTTTTTATGTTTTATTGGTTAAATGATACAAATAAATATATATATATATATATATATATATATATATATATATATAATAAAGTAATTTAATACTTAAAAATAACAATTCTCACCGGCGTAGGCAAATAATCCTTACCTACCTGATCACAACAGATCAGTCCATCTCAACCGGTTTTTAGGTACTAACCAGCCAAATTAAGTTGGAGTAACCCATTTTGTCATGCTAAAAAAAAATATTAAATATAATCTTTAAAAATTATTATAAGAATGTATTAATGTTAATATGTTATAGTTTTATAACTCTTTAATTAGTTTTCACGTAATTCAGAACTAAATAATATAAAAGGGAAGAAATAAATATTAAATTTGCAAAATGGTGTCCCATGTCCCAACACCATAATCACACCTCATTTTACAGCCCCAAATATCTGTGTCTGGAACAGGCATAGGCACCAAAAAGGTCTAAAATAAATGGGGTCATCATTAAAGGCAACAATATATAAAAATTCCAAACTCGCTCTGGTAATGCCGTAAATAACATCACAAGTTTAGCCAAATTATTAGGATTCAACACTACCATCCCTGTCAGAAAAGAAATCTCCACTTCAAATGAAATAGTTATTTTTTTTTTTTATTCACAGTGGGTACTTTTGGTTTCTTCTCAGTGTAACACAAGTACTTTTTTGGGCTATGGATTGGGATTTGAGAGATTCTTAACCTATTAATTAACCACATAAACGACAACTTTTGACTAGTGTAAAAGAACGATAATCAATGACATGTATTTTCAGAAGAGATTGTAGGAACTTTTTGTTTAAATCAAATATGACATTAATATTTAACTCAACTGTAAATTGGACGCAAAGCTCAAAGACTATCCATTAAGTTGAAATATGTTAATGTATTCTCTAAGGCAAAGTTGAAAATGGAAGTATATGACAAACAGGATTTACTAGTGCGCATGAAAATCACTACACAACTTGACTAGTCTTGTACCCACAGAACCATTAATTAAGGAAATTGACAATTTTGAAGGTGCATTTCAACCACTTTGGCGAAAACAAGAACACGTTGAAATTGGGACCCAGAGTACTGTAAAGTGAGCTTGCTAAAATGTTGAAATGCTCAATTAATTGTGACAACGAACAAACCAATGTAACCTAGAAGATGGCGACTCCTTTGACATTTGCTGGAATTATTAGTTATTACGGATGAGAAATTAATGTCATTCAGACATCTTTAGTTTTTCACCAAATACTTTTAATGTTTCCCTTCATAGTTCTGTGCAATTCTCTTTGTAGGTAAGATATTTCATTCAAATTATGCACTTATCAAACTGTTCATAGTCCACTCGTCAGACAGTTATCATGAGTTTGCAACATGAACCATTTAATTTGTGAATAAACACAGTATGAAAGTCTTGCACATAGTATGAATCAGTTTAATCAGTCAAAAAGAAGGGGAAAAAAATGGAATCATGAAGAGTCAAAGTGGATGTTTGAAAATTTCAATTTCCAAACATATTACATGCATTTTCATCTCTTGCTGTTTCATTTTATGTCTCATCTGTGGTTCCTTTTCATGGCTCAATTTTATAAAATATTTCTTCTTTTTAATTTTTTTATTTCAATAACAAAATTATGATAACTTTTAAATAATTTAAATATATATTTATTATATTAGATAGAGAGAAATAAAAAATAATAGAAAACTGTATAACTAATTTTTTTAAATCAAGAAAATTCATTACATTTCTAAATTCTTGAAAAATAACCTCAATAGATATATAAAGAAGTAACGGTAGACAAGGAAAGTGTGAATTCAATGCAATCTAAATAAATTTTCCAATAAACATTTATTGAAAATGTAACTGATAAGTTTAAACCACATCTAACCTAGAACTGAGAATTGAAGGAACAGACAAAATGATTTAGAAATCATAGGTTTAGAATTAGGTCAGCTACACAAACATCAGCTACTGCTAAGAAAATTGAAAAGAGAAATTGTTCAAATCAAATGGACTGAAGTGAACCAAGTGAAGTATCACTTTCCCTCGTGCCAAATGGTTTATACAATGGAGCCAAATATGCTGTGGCCATAACAGGACAATAGACCATATACCATTCTGAAGTGTGATTATTTAAACATGATACCAAATCACTGCTGAATATTTAGTAATCCAAGTTCCATCAGTATTAGGGATTCAATGCATTTAAAGATCACATAACGACATAAGATACAGAAGTTCATAAAATTGTACAGAATAGGCCATAGGCCTTGGACGAACTGCTATATAAATTAAGATACAAAATTATATTTAAGATACAAAATGCAGTACAGATAATAGTCACCAACATTATATTTAAGCAGACCAAACAAATTCCACAAGTCAAAGAGGCAGAAAGAAAGAAACACAGACAAGGGACACTACGGAGACAAACTGAAATACAACTGACCACATCTCACGATTTCCAACTGAAACAGCCTTCATAAGTTGCCTCCCTGTTTAACACATTGAACAATTCTTAGCAACTGCAGTGTAATGGCATGAAAAGATTATAGCAGAAGTATTTGAATAATGACCAAGCAAGATCATACCTTAAAATTTGGCATAGCATGGTCAACACTCCACGGAGATGGAAGAAAAGCCATGAGAGAACTACAAGGACTAAGGAAATAAGCATTACTTGGAATGAAACATTCAGGGCTTTACTAGTAGGTGGAGTGACATGGATTAATCCTAAAATTTGAAGCGGATACTACAAAGACTGATACAAATCCCTTCTTACTTTTCTTTGAAAAAATAACAGAAAAGATAGTGAAGGGTAAACCACACCCTCAATGAGGGTTGCTGATACAAAATTAACAAAGAGAAACAAAATGACTAGGGGAAAAGAAAGACAAGTGAGGAAGGTAAGTAGCAAACAAACTGTATAACCATGAGGAAGAAGACTGATATGACAGTGATAAGTACCATTAAATCATGTCAGGCAAAGAAGGAAAGCAAAACAAATTAGAATAGAAGATTGAATGATTAAGGACATTAGAAAGAAGAAACAGAGAGAGAAGGGACACGGAGGGAGATGTGAGAATTTTAAATAATATACATAGTATCTAAAGCAAGAGACCTTCCTACGAGAGAACAAGGGAAAGTTAACTATTCTGTAAGGAGATGATGCTGACAACTATAAATCATATATTCAGGATGTTTCAACTTCGAATGAAACTTTCTTCAGGTCCAATATATTAAAGTCCATTCCATGCCACTTCTACCCATCATTACCACCATTATACATACCAACCATATTCATGGAAGCTTCCTTGCATGATCCACAACAAAGCCTGCTTTCAATATATTCCTCTAGTATACATCCAGTTACCCTCACCACAGCCAAGCTCGATCCAATTCCAAAATCAGGAGATTGTTGACCCACCATCACAGCCAAGATTGTCAAGGATACCACCACAACTGAAAGCTACATAAACCAACTTAGACTACAAGCTCACAAACTTTATTTGGTATCTACACATATCTAACACTAACCCACTTTCACTAAAAGGACTTTCTTACAGGAGCCTATTGCTCCTTGCATTTCAGCAGTCATTGATGTTAAGATTAAGAATCCGACACAGGGTCTTCGTAGCAGAATCAGCATTAACAAAGAGATCCCTAGTAAAAGGCAAATCCAAATGCTCCCTGCCAGGGGAAGAGGGTGCAGATTTAGCCACCGGGCGCATTTCAATCTCAGGGGATGAGCCAGGAAGATTAAGAGACACAGTCCTCTTTGGTCTGACAGAAAATTTGGGAATCGGTAAGGAACTAGGAGGTGGGGAATTTGAGTAGGTAGGACCAGCCCATAACTCAGAAAGCAAAAGATCACCACCACCAGGGACATCTTCGCTCTCCTTCCTACAAGCTACACCATTGATGGGAATTGGCGTGCTCTTAGGAGTAACTTTTACTTTCCCAAGCGTTTTATAGTCAGTGTTAGGTGGTGTTTTAGGGGAACCATGAGATTTCAAAGGATTTGGCAATACACCTGTCCTCCCAGACTCAAAAGTCCTGCAACTGATATCCCTAAAGCCCCTGGAAGGTGAACCCCCGAATCGAGCATGACCCTGAGACTTGGACTTGCTGTAGTATTGGTTCTTATGCTGCTCAACAACAAAAAGGGTCTCCATAACACCCACAATAACTGAGTCAAAGAGCGATTTACAGGTTATATCTACTAGATCCAAGTACTACAACTCAGTACAAGGTATCAAAGACAAGCCCAAAACCAAAATCTTTGCCGTCCTAGATAATCTCCCCACCAAACCAAACATGTAACCGAAAACCTTGTCCACCACAACTACAACACCCAGGTAAAAATCTCACCCGTTCAAATCAACCACGGAAACTTTCTCAGACACTGAAAAAAAAAAGCAAAGAATACAAAAAAAATATTAAAGCACCGCCACAAAAAAAAAAAAAAAAATTGTATTTTCTTAGGCATCAAATCAACATTTTCTCAAGAAAGAGGGAGCACGAAAATTACCCGTCAGTGGAAGAGAAAAAAAATTCAAAAGGAGAACACGAGAAGGGTATGATAGTACTGTTGCTTTTTCCTCAGAACTACACTGGTTTTATGGTGTAGGTTAACTTATAATCTTGATTCATGTGTTTGTTTGATTTAGTTTGTAAGCACGGAAAGTTGCATGGTTGGAGAAAGAAAAATCTGAAAAAACAGCTCCCCAGCAGCGGATCTGAAAATGAGACGAACCTCGTCATCAACAATGGCTTATATATATCTGTATTAATTCATATTTAATTTAATTAATATAATATAAGTAATAATAGGAGTGGTTGGCCTGGTCAATATAACATGTTTTCATTTTTTCTTTATTGTGTCACTCATTTTCATATTTTCTGTCTCTAATTTTTCTCTCCTAATTAATTAATTAATTAGCACCATCATTATGCAAGTGCTGAGCTGGATTAGTTGAATCTTCAACAGCTACTGAAACCACATTAGCTGTACCTAAGTAATTTGAGGTAACCTGCTGGTGCCGGTTTTGGTTCCACATCTGTACATATCACGTGGTATGACATTACACCTGCCAGTTGGAGTGGTTCTATGCTTTACTTGGCAAGGGAAACTATAACTATAAAGTGATTAACTAAAGCAGTCTAAAAAAAAAGAAAAAAACAAAGAAAAGTATAATTATGCTTTATTGTGCCCCGCCGAAAGGTATGACATTGCCAAACACCTACGTTTCCCAATGCTATCAAAAATTCTAAATTTCACAAACACAACTTAAAATTGGAGAAAAAGAAAATAATGAAATTTATTCTCTCATTTTATAGAAAATCAAATTTCTAGAAAATAATTATATATTATTTTATTTTTTGTAAACATATTAAGTTTGAAAAATAAGGTGCCTTAAACCACTCTCTAGTGTTCTTGTAATATATGTGAACAATTATAAAATATAATCATTGTATAACAAAAATAATAACTTACGTAGAATGTAAACATAAGCAATAATTAAATATTTAAAACTATATTTTATTATATTATAATAAAACGAATATTAAAATAATAAGTAAAATCAAATTAATTTATTTAAATTTTGATTATTTATTTTAATACATTTTATTTTAAAATGTAGTTTTTTGCTTATTAAAGTTCTATAATAATTTTTATTTTAGCTTAAAAGAATTAACTTTAATTCATATTTTCAAAAATTAACCTTTTACACTAAATTATTTTATAAATTAATTTTTAATATATTAATATACAACTAAATTTATTCTATTACATCAATCAACTACAACTCTAACTTGCGGACATTCGAGCTCACTTACAAAATCTAGTTACGATATTGGTTTTGGTTATATAAGTGAAAAGATATAGAAAAGAAATACAGAAAAGAGATCTTAATTTATTATTAGGAATACTTGAGGATATTTTAAACATTTTATTGACCCTACATGATACAGTTGACAGTTTTGTACGGTTCAAAAAGCAACTGAGAATAAAAAAACCTTTTGGGCCCAATTATTCTTTAGAATCTTTGAGCCACTTTGGTTTGCGAGTCTCCTCATTGGGCCTTCGGATAGAAACAAGTTGGCATAGTGGATTATAATAGTCTGTACAAACCATCCGCCAACCCGTCTTGTTTTAGCTGATTCCATTGAAAACGGTTCAAGATAGACTAACCCAATATACTTAGATCCAACTAAGAGTCCTCATTGCCTACCAATTTATTTATTTTAAATATACATATATATTATTTAAAAATACAATATCATGTGAAGATTTTAAGTTTTAATTGATTAACAAATATATCTAATTAAATAAGTTGACAATTATTATTTTTAATTAAATTACTGGATAACAATTAATAGTTAAAACTTAATTTATTATTATTTACATTTATGGTCCAAATTACCACATTTCTTTTCTTTCAAATAACACAATATAAAATATATAATAATTTAAATTATACTTTAGTTTTAATAATACTTATAATATAAATATCAATAAAAACAGAGTGTATTGAGTCCTTGTGCGACGCACTTCCCCACCCTAATTTGGATATATTATAGGCAATTTAACTTTTTGATATAACCATGTATGAGTCATTTAATTAATTTTTGATTGAATAATTGAATTTAAATTTGAAGGAAATGTTTAAATATTAAAATAAGTTTGATGCGAATGTATGGTTTTCCTATATTATGATTCTTAGTACGTTGATGTTGTGAAAAAGAAAAGAAGAGAAAAGGAAAATAATAAGGGAAGAAGAGTGCAGTGGTTTGACGAGAGAGAATAGAGAAGTTGAGTAGAATACGAAGGCATATAAAAGTGTGGTGGAAGAGGTATGAATGGCTCAGAGAGGCACACTCAAAAGTGGAGTCTGACTCTATTCGATTTGGATGGGCATCTTTTTATCTTCAGTTCTGCCAAAGAATAATAAAATTCGATTCAAGCCCCTATATATGTGTACATTCCCATGGGGTAACAATTTATTCCCAACTCCTTCTCTAATTTCGAGCATCCAAACAGGGCCTTAAAGGCTGGTCAACACAATGTTCGCCCAGACGGTCAACCCTTTCACAGAGAAACGTTCCCAGCGCGGCGTCGTTTCATCAGCGCCCAAGAAGCTATTGAGACTGCCCCACGTCTTCTCCAAAATACTCGAGCTTCCTTGCCCCTCCGACGACGACGTTTTCGTCGAGGAAAGGCCGCACTTTTTTCGCTTCGTTGCGTCCTGCAACGCCGGTGCCGTGCGAGCTCAGGCCATCGAGATTCTCCCGGGGATAACCAAAATCGTTATCAAGAGGATGGACGGCAGTGATGTGGCGGTCGCCGGTCAGCGTCAGCACGTTTCTCTAGGCGTCGGTCTCTGGCGGTTCCGGCTTCCGCCGTGGACCCAGCCGGAGATGGTAAGCGCCGTGTGCAGCGGCGGGAAGCTTATCGTTACCGTGCCCAAGAACAAAAACAGAGCAAACTGAATCCATCTCCCACCGTCGAATATTTTGTATATAAACTCTGTGATTGCGCTTATCGCATGATGTTGGATTTCTCTAATAAAATCACGGTTTTTTTCCCACTTTGCCTATTTATTCGGCTGTGGTGGTTCAGTTATCAACTTCTTCTTCACCAGTTTTAACTCACAACGTTAACTTCCATTTCGAAACTACCTATGTGTTCTAATCAGAACACGTATGCGTGGTTTATGAAATTTAAGAATTGTGACGGCTTACATAGGATCGTTAATTTGCAAACATTTGTGGTTTATCATTCTAATTCCACTCCTTTTGTTCGTATTCATCACTCAAAGTGATCAAGTAAAGAGCATATAGTTGGATCAAAATTAAGAATTCAGGATTACAAGAAAATTGTTCATTTGTATATACTAATGATGCTTACTTTTGGGACTCTTTGGTGCCTAATAAAAACAATTTTACACTATAAAATGAAATAATTTACAATTTATTTATTTTTCTCAAAAAAATACTTGTAGGCAGTTTTGAAAGTTTTGGATGGTTAAATTAGAAAAACTAATTGAGTATGTTTTTCTTCTTATTTTGAGGCTGATCCTTCTCTGCATTAACATATAGAAATATTGTACTTGTAATGAGCTTTTAACGTACATTTGTCTTTCTCTGTTCACCAACTGGATTCCCGTGAGCATATATACTCGCATTACATGTCACATTACTTCTTTTTGGCACAGAGAATCCAACTTGAATTATATTCTAAATATCTTTTGTGACAATAATTGATGTGGGTAGTCGTATAAAGGAAATGGCTTCAACGTGGACGCATACTAAACCCTGTGTGGGCGGTGCTATCCCCACCACCATTATTTTCTTTACTTATATTTTGAATGCGTAACACTTCTAACATTATTTTATATGAAGTTGTTTTCTATGAAAATTTAATAATAAAAATAATTCCTTTTAATATGAAAACAAATAAAATTCAATTTGTGACTTTTTAAAACTAACATTCAATTGAGAATTTTAATCTAAATGCATTAAACAAAATTATAAATGTTAAACAGCGATAGCATAAATTGTATCTATCAAATCAATTTTATGTTGACTTTCAAGAAAAATATTTGATTTTTGAGATATAAAGGCCGATTACATTTACTTATTTTTTTTATAAAATATTTTTTATGGTTAATATTTAAATTTTAAATTAAGGTTTTTGTAAAACAATATAGAGAAGAGGAAATAAGCAAGAGAAAAGAAAATATAGTTGATAAAAAGTAAATATGTATATTATAGAAAAAGTACCTTATATATGGGTAAGGAAACAAAAAATCATAGAAGTAAATTTCAATAATTCATGAGGATTGATTAACATAATAAGAAAGTAATGTAATGTTTCATTTGAAGCACTAATTGAGAAGGGTGTCATATATCACTAAACAAAAGTTCTAAAAGAGTTTTATACATAGTAGTACTAGTGAAATGTAATGGATGTGATTTAGTAATAATACAATATTCACAAAACATATATTATTTTAAGGTATATTACATGTTCTTATAACTAGCTAAACAACTTTAGTAGAAGCATGCCGAAACTTAAGTATTATAATTAAGAAAACAACAATAAAAGTTTGAGTGTTGTATTATTTATAAAAAAAAAAGTACACGATTGCTGAAAAGAAGGAAAAACATATCAATCATCATTAAGTTTTTTCACGAAAAATTATTTTCTTCATTTTTAATTTTTAATAAGGCAATAATTAAGACAAAATTAAAAAAATTTATTATTATTTTTGACAAACTATACACTGATTAGATTCTTGGTAATGGTTGACACGTGTAGAAGTTGATTCAAACAAATATGTGTAGACATGTGTGATATTATATATTTAGCAATATCAATGTGTTTGATTTTTATATATGATCCATTATCCAATTTTACCATGTCACTATCATTATATGTAGTCTTTGTGGAAAAATTGTTGTTATTATTTATAATGTGGTGAGAGGTTTCACTATCTAGGTACATAATGGATCAAGAATCCTTAACGGTAGTGTGTCAGTTAATGGTGTGTCAATTAAACTAAATAAACTAAATAAAAGTTTATTTAATATAACCATTCATGTCACATATTTGGCATTAGGTTTCATGATTCTGCTAGGGAGTTGAAGATGATGAGTTACAAAAACTATTGTTATCATTCTTTGTTTTTTAAGATCTTGAGTTTCTCATTGATGCAATATTTCGAGATTTACCACAACCTCCTCTGCTTACATGTGTATTACATTGGATACTGTTGTTTTGGTAATTATTGTAAGACCATGGGCTAGAAGTAAGATTTTGCATGAAACAAATATTGTTAAGATACTTTATACTTCTCAATCGTTATTCTTGAACTAGAAGTAAAGATTCAATTTCTTCGACTCTATAAGGATTAAGCCTTGATATTATAGATGTGATGAACTATCGTAATCTTTAAATACACACCATCCGAATTTGTTTTAATGTGATTATCAATTGAAATTGGTGAGCCAATAACAATTAAGGTGTCAACAATCTTCTTGATTTAAGAAGATGAGTTATAATAGGACAATCTTTAGTGTGTGATTCAACCTTTAGTTTCTTCACTTTCTCTTATCTAAGATGTATAATAAACACAAAGCTTTGTCCAGGTTTCGAAAGAAGTGTTAAGACTTACCTCTTGGCAGGTGTCATCATGGAAATAAGAAGTTGAGTTACAAAAGTTGATCTTGTTGTTCATAGTTAAGATATTCAATGCTAACAATATTGTTGATAATATCTTTAGTGATTTTTAATTTTAGTGGAATGTTGGTGTCATTGGAAAACATGTGAATTTAAATCTATCTATGATGGCTAATAGCTATTTTGGTCATATAATATAGTTATCATTCTTCTAAAGTTATTGTAAGATGTGGGCGAAATCAATGTTATTAAATCTTGAAAGCAGAAAACACAGTAAAGGTAAAAATGATACTCTTGAAAAGTGAGAACTAAAATTTAGAAATAGACACCACCAATAGATACAGACTAATAGATGAAGTAGTTCTAAAAACAAGTTGAATTAAACTGATAAAATAACGTCTGTCAAGCGGGTGAATTTAATTTGGTTCATTAGCTACTAATCTAAATAAACATGTATACAATATTGATTATAACCTTTTGGATTAGTCTCATTCTAAAAAATAAAAATAATATTTATTATCATTTATACATTAAATAACTATATCTAAAATTTTTTATCTATAAATATTATTTTATTAAAAAAATTTAATTCGAATCAAGATAATTCGTTAATAAATCAAAGAAAAAAAATTAACGTATTTAAAATTTGGGTAAAGTCATCCCGTCATTATTTTTTCACTCATTTGAGATTGGATGACGAAGTTACGTCTCCAATTTTCACCATGGATCAATGTAAATTATATAGGAGAAAAGAAAGTGAGAACTAAATAAATAAACGAAATTAAGTTATTTTTAACAAATATCTTCACTCATTTTTATAAAATTAAAAAATTATAATCATATATTTAAGTCATCGTCATAACAATATAATTTATTTTAAAAATAAAATTTTTAATTTATATTACAATTTTACAATTTATGATTTTATAAATTTTTCGCAATCTTAATCATGACTTTGATTTTAACCAATTTTTAACTATTTTTATTAAGGTTGAATTCTAATTTATGCTATACATATTATAGATAATAAATAAATTTGTATTTAAGAATATTGCCTCAATCTCGGTAAATGATAACGGTTAAATATAGTTAAATTGACTAAAATAATACTTGAATAGACCAGAATAAATATACATAAGATAATATTAACCTTCTAATTTATAAGAATAATTCTATATATAATTATTGTTTCCATTTTCAGTTTTATCTTTATTTTATAAATTACTAAAATTTTCTTACTTTATTTGTTATTTAAGTTTAAATGTGTGTAATTATATTTTTTTATTATTTAACATTAGAAAGATTAAAATTGTATTAGTTTAATATTGAATTTTTGTTAATATTAGTTTTTATTCCTTTTTAAAATTTGTATATATTTAAATGGGTACTGACGCATGTATAGATAGAAGTGTCCATGGATGCATAATCCCGAGACAAAAGTTTGTACATTAATGACAGTCAACCTTGTTTATTGTGCAAAGGAATCTTTCTGTACCAAACACTGTTCCATGCAGGCAAAAGTTAAACAGGGTACATCCCGTGAAGGATAGAGATAAATATTAGTAAGTGAAGTGAGCAGAGGACCGTTCATTCACTGTGGCCTCAAGATTGGAGCTTAGCATGCAGTGGTTTTAAATGCTATTGTTAACTGAGTCTTGTCTTAGTTCAGGTATGGAAGTTGTTCTTCACTTAATCTTTCTTGAATCGATTTCTTTACTCTGCATTTCTTAATATGCTATGAACCTGCAATGCTAATAGTTGTTGTTGTTGAAGATGTAATAAGAGTTGTGTTTCTGTGGACAGATTTGGAGTGGTTTTGATGACTGAAGAAAAGGTAATATCTATGGTTTTTGTTTTAAAAGAAAAAGCAATTTTATGTGAATTTAAGTTCCATGCAGAACTGCCGAAGAGATTGCTTCGGCTAGATTCTTCAAAACTGGCATGCCCTTATTGCATGCATGTGTTATGCGTTCTGAGATTCTAAAATATAACAAGTTTCACATTCTTAAAGAGTTCTACAAAGTTTTATACAGCTTTTATTTATACTTTTTTCATGCATGTTTAAGTTAGGAGTAGGGACAGGAGGCGGAGAATGCAGATCAGCAAGGGAAGTTGAGTGAAAACTGCTCTTTGAAGGTGATCTGAAGTTTGAACCGCAGCATGCAGAGGTTTTGTTGGCTTGAATAAGGTAAAGTTGCTTCTGGATTTTGATCTTCTGATACTATAATAAGTTTATTTATTCCAGATGTTTTATGAGGTATTAAGAGTACTAAAAGGATGATGTTCAGTGGACGGATTTGGACTAGTGTGGGCATAGAAGCAAATCCCATGAATGAACAAAAGGTAATATATATGCTTTCATTTTAAAAGAAAAATTTAGTTTTGGGAGGATTTAAGGTTGAAAAATGATTTCTTTAGCCATGCAGCAATCTATGCAAAAAGGAAAAGACAACCACAGTGATAGCACACATGAAAAATGAAAAGGGCAGCTATGGACGTAAGAAAAGACTATCCTAATATTGTTTCTTCCTTTCTTATTAACTTTGTTATCAACTCAAATATTTTTTTTTTCATTTAACATAAGTCGTGCGACTTCACCAAAAATAGAAAGAAATTACACAATGTCCCACTTAAAAAAAAAACCAAAAAATTCTCAAATTGTCCATAAATGAACGATTTCATATGTAGTATAGTACAAATGACATCAAGTATTAGAAAGTAAATTTATATATAATTTGATATTGGTTAACTCATTTATAGAAGATAGTGTGTTAAATGTACTATTGTATTGTATGTATTATGTAGTGTCATATAATTTGGAACTTAATTTCTTGAATTAGATGATTATCTATTATTAGTTTTTCTTACTTCTGATTTGAGAAGTTGGTATATATGTTTATTTGGTCAGTGAGAATGGACTCTGGAAGGCCAAATTGTCTCATTGAATGAAACTCTATTATAACTAAACATGAGAGGAATATCAGGTCGACTTACAGGAAAACCTATCAACCCTAATCAAACATTTGACATCATTTTTAAGATAAGGAACCCACAAAAATTGAAGCACAATGAAGTTAGCATGAGTTATACGGAACATGTATTTGAAAACAGAAATGTAATTATGGTTTTATGAACAAACTCCTTCAACTGTAAGTGATCATATGTCTAACATATTAAGTTAACTGCATGAGTATGTGTATTTGTCATTTTTGTTACCTATCATAAACAATAATTAGTTTATGCATAATACAATAGTGAAAGTGTAATTGAAACTTTAAACCTTTAAACATTATTGTATATGTCATAAAAATAACCTTTTGGCTAGTTCAAAACCAATGTTTGTGTGCAATAATGTTTTAATAGTTAAAAGGCTTAATAGCTGGAGTGCAACATTAGATATTTTCTTGATTGAAATCAAGTCCAATTAGCCGAAAAGTTATTTTTAAGATCATCGCATTAAAGTTTAAAGTTTAACTTATATTTTCACTTTTTTTTGTGTATCCCATTATTATTTGTGATAGGTGGTCTTACCCAGTACAAGAGACAAACACATCTACTTATGTAGTTATGTAGTTAACTTGTGACGTAGTCATTTGATAATAATTTATAACAAAAAGTAGGTTCTTAATCACTCCATAATTACATTTTTTTACAGATATTTATTACTTACGATGACTTCGTTTTAGTTTTTATGGATTCCTTATTGCAGAAATGATGCTAAACGTTTTATTAAGGTTGATGTTTATCCTGTAAGTCGATAGATTGTTCCTTCCATATGTTTTCGTTATATAAGAGTTTGATCAACATAATCATGTTATTAGACATTTTGAAGGTATTAATATCTTAAATTTCAATAATATTTTGTGAAAATTGCAGAGATGAAATATGATTTCTTTTATTTTAAATGTTTTATTTGTTTTGTAAGTTTTCATGCATTAATAATTAATTTTGTTAGGTTATATTTTTTTATTAATAAGTGTAATAATAGAATAAAATAAAAATATATCTTTAAGAAAATAGTTTAATATAATTATCTATTATGGCACATTTTATTATTGTTTTATTTTCTTTTTGAGTTTTCTAAGATCATCTATTTTTTATTTATTTGATGAGGACATTTTTGTAATTTTAATTATGTTATTAGACAAATGGGAGATGTCATTAATTTAATTATATTAATTGAATGCAATATGAGATAATAAATAATAACAGTAAATAAGATTCTTAGATGAGGTAAAATAAATCAGGGTAAACATTAAATTTGAATAATAATATTGTTATCGTAGACAATAGAAATTTATTTGTGAGAATTAGTGTCATAACTTGATTTTCTTGTTTGTGTTTTAAGTTTTTATAGGGCATATTTGATAGATATATGAGGGTGTGGTGCAATTCAGGTATCAATATGTGATTGTATATTGTTATCATTATTGACATTATTTTCATCTTCGTTCTCATCACTTTTATTATTGAACCTTTTGTGAAAATATTGTAGGTTGATAATAATGCTTGCAGTGTATTCGATTGTATGCGGAGGGTGGTATTGTAGAAGTGATAAATATATTTGATAGACTAGATAAAATATTTAGTTGAGATAGGAAAATGTTATAGGTTTAGAAACTTATTGGTATGAAGATTGGACAAACATGTTATGATTATGATCTATATATTCGAACGTTAGAGATAATTGAAGACTAGATTAAATAATATATTGTTGAAGATGATAAATATTTGAAGAAGATCCAACGTCATGATTAAAAAATTGTAATTAAAATTGTTGAGATACCTATGTCATATTGTTGAAAAAGTAATAGTATGAATCAAAATACATTAACTATATTGGAAAGAAAACTTATATAGTCATTTGGTACTGGTTGTGGAAAGTGATTTAGTAGATAGTGTCGTGTAAATTGTTATTTCTTTGGAACATAATTTATTGAATTAGATGGTATCGTCCTTCATTCCATTAATATCCATTTTTCAATGATATTGTGATTAATATTCATTTGTTTTTCTTCTTACTTCTTCTATGAGAAGTTGATATATAAGTTAATTGGTCAGTAAAAATACATTGTGCGAAGGTCAATTATTTCATAATTTGATCAATTTGATAAAACTATATTGTGACCAAATATGACCAAATATGAGAGGAATAATTGCACGATTTACAGGAAGACCATCAATCCTGATCAAGCATTTGACATCATTTGTGCGATAAAGAATCTACAAAACTGAAACAAAAATTTGTTAGCATGTGTACATTCAATAATCCATCATGATAACTACAATTCTTATTTTAGTTTTCATAGACTCCTTTTCGCAGAAATGATGCTAGACGTTTTATCAGTGTTGATGTTTTTCCTGTAAGTTGGACAAATTGTTCCTTCCATATATTTTAGTTTCAATAGAGTTTCATCAACGTGATGATGAGATCATGTTATGTGAGATTTTAGCCTTTGTCAATTTATACTGACATTAAACTTAAATCAGTTTTGCACAAAAGACATAATTAAATCAACATAAATGTCTAATTAGAGGAATGATATCAACAATAGTGATGATACATGGTATCAGTCTAGACGCCTTGGACATACATAAATTGTTGTGTTCGTTTTCAGGGTCTTACAAAAGTTATGTTCACCGTTTAAATTGAGGAATATTCCACAAGTAAAAATGTCGAAACCATATTCATGAACATGTGTCATGAACCTAGGTGCTCTTCAACGCCACCTGTTACTCAAAACACCAAACCATTTATGTTTCCTTCTGACAAGTGTAAAATCCTTTCTCTCATTTCTTCTCTTCTAGTATTTACACGAACATCTATTGGGTTATATATTCCATGTCTCAGTCCTAAAACCAAAACCATCGAACACACAAACACGTACAATCAATTGTCTTCAATTAGAATATAAAGTTGTAAACAGAAGCACCATGAGCCAGGAGCAGCCGGAGAGGCCTCAAGCGGAGAGGGATCCAATCAAATACGGCGACGTTTTCCACGTCTCCGGCGAGTTGGCATCCCAAACCATCGCGCCGAAAGACGCAGCTCTCATGCAAGCTAAAGAGAACCAAACATTAGGCCAAACTCAAAAGGGAGGCCCCGCCGCCGTCATGCAATCCGCGGCCGCCGAAAACGTCCGCGACGGCTACGTCGGTCGTGGCGAAATCTCCGACGTGGCAAGGGAGCAAGGCGTTAGCGTCTTGGAAGGCAAAGTAGATGGCCAACGCGTCATCACCGAGTCCGTGGGAGGACACGTGGTGGGGCAGTTCGTGGAGCCCGAGATTCCGATGAAAACCCCCGGCACCGCGCTGGAGCAAGACGCCATAACCATCGGCGAGGCGCTGGAAGCGGCTGGGGTGGCCGGAGCGGGCGACAAGCCGGTGGATGAAAGCGACGCCGCCGCAATACAAGCGGCGGAAATGAGAGCCACCGGGAAGAATGAGACGGAGAGTGGGGGGTTGGGCGCCCGGGCCCAGTCAGCAGCCACGCGTAACACGCGCACTATGCCAGACTCTGACAAGACAACCTTGTCCGATGTCTTAACAGTAATTAACCTGCCTTGTCTCTTCTTTCTCACCAACAATGAGAAATTAACTATTGCTATGATTGCAGGATGCGAGGGAGAAACTGCAAGCCGATAAAGTGGTGACGAGAGAAGATGCAGAGGGAGTGATTGGAGCTGAGCTGAGGAACAAGTTGGACATGAAGACTACCCCTGGTGGGGTGGCTGCGTCCATGGCTGCAGCGGCCACAATTAATCAAAACAGTCAAGTTTCTTAAAGACTAGTATCTCTTTTTACCTTGTATGAGAATATCATGGTAGATTTTTATGTTACATTAGCTGAACTTATTTTGTTGAAACGTGCAGGAAACAAGGGTTGATACATGAAGATCTTACATATATGGTAGAGTTTAAGCAAATAAATCAAGTCACTTTTGACCTGTAACATTACTAGTTTTAGTGCGAGTTACGTGTGTTTAATTTTCTCTTTAGTGTACTAGTTTTACCTGTAACACTGCTACTTTTGTGTACTGGGACTCTCCTACTTTAATAGTAATAGTTGTATTTTTTTCTTTTTAAAAAAAGGGATTGTCTCATTGTGCATGGAGAGGGGAGGGGAATTTTGGGGTGAATAGGCCCATAGCTAAGTTCAATGATAATGACCAAAGCCCTATAGGAATAGAACGAAGAAGCACTTAGATTGAAATAAGTCTTATATAATATTCAAACTTTATAATGTATCACTATACTATGTGACTGTAATAGTTTGATCCACTAAAAAAAAGGTGTAATAGTTTGTGTGCCATAACTTTGTCTAACTAAATGATGCAAGTAGTCTGATGTATACTTAACTTTGTCCCAGTCATTACAATTCTTTAATTAATCTTCCTACTTCTTTGTTATTATATTTATTATTTTGTTTGATATTTTCTTTTATATATACCTTTTCAATTTAATATATTCCCTAATACGTTTTAATAAATATTGAGAATGTAACATTATGCTAAGATATTTTGTTAATAAGTCAAAATTTTCGATACCAAACTTTAAAATCGAGCGGACTCACTCTTCTTTCTTTCAGAGTGAAGCAGTGGAGCGTCGTATAATACGAATTGGAATTAAAAGTTTAGATTCGGTTGGGCTTCTTAACTTAGAATCAACCTTGGTGAAAGTTTATGAAATTTTTAAGATCTAAACTCTAATCCAGACTTATTCGAATAAAGGGTACATAAACATTGTCTTCTGCTCAAATTTTATTTTTGGTCTTACAGTACCTGTCCAATGAGTTCCAAACCTGTCTAAAAAGATTTATATTCAAGACTTGGGCAAAAGTCGACTGCTTGATGATACGGTTTATGGTTGTCAACCATACATTGTTCAATAATTTAATCTAATGTCCGACAGAAGCACGCCATATAATTTATTTTATAATTAACTTGTGGATATATATTCATTCATATTTTTTAAAAAATAATTTTAAGAAAATTCATATTAAAGAATTTAATTTTGACATCGTTAAAAATTCTCCTTTTCTTCCTCCACGTGAAATTCATGATTCTTTTTGAACAAGCATGAGCATAATCCTTATCCACCTTGAGGGGACGTGAGAAGGAAAAAAGAAATAATGAACGTAGCTTTTGAGAGTGAGAAAATAAACCAGTATATATTTGAATTTACCAATTTGTATCGGTTCAGAAGCATATAGAGTTGCTGATGAATAAAATAGCATGTGCACTGGAATACCAAAGTTAGAAAAAAAGCATATCTTTCTGGTAAAGCCTTTAATGCATGGCAGGCAGAGACAGATGATGAGTCCAAGACATCATCGCATGCTATTCCTATCCAACAACTCCATAACATGTATGTGACACTGACATACCCACGTTGAGTATGGTCTAAGTGGGACACCATCAACATATAAACATTCAAATCCAAGATAAACCAAAGTAATATCAGTTTAGCTGATCAAATAACTAGACAGTGAATTTACTAAAAACCAAACGAAACAAAACAAAGTCAACCTGTCAATCCATGCAAGGACACTCTGTGAGTCTTCATGTGTTGAAATGTTGATTGCAATCTTCGAGGATCTTGATAAACCATTTTTCAAAATCCGAGTGTTAATTAATAATTATGTTATTAAAGGCAGTGATGGTAGCTAGCACGGAGCAAGTACATATGCATGCTTGAAGTTGAGTTGTTGATGCTGCAAATCATGATGGTGCACAACTAATGATTCTTCTCCAGCAGTCTTAGACTGTTAAGGGTGTCGGTTTCGTACCAATATTATATATATAAGCAGGCACAGTGGATCACTATTGGCGCATGACTGAGTTGGTCACTGTGCCTGTGGACAAATGCAATTATAAGTTGGCATGCAAATTATATACGTTACACAGCTCACTCTTAGTATGTGTATGCGATTCAGTAAAACTTGTGAAGACTCTTGTCACTCCAACTCCTCAACTCAATGATTTTAGAGAAATTATATATTAATTTAGTAGTATAATTTCATCTATTGTTGAGTATCCTGAATATCTCACACTTATAGTCTTGATTCATTTTCTATTTAGGAGATTTTAATTTATAAAGAATGCATTTTAATAGTATCGGTGTTGTGCTATGAAAATTGCTCGAGAAAGAAAATATTAGTAGTTGACAAGATCATTCAGAGTTTGTACATGAGAATATCTCGACACCTAATGGAATGAAATATCTAGATAAGAAAATCGATTTCGGCCACACAGAAAAAATGGTTTCGATGAAGTATTCTTGAAGGAATGATTCTCACACAAGGAGATCGAAGAAAGAGTTATAAAGAGGGCATTTTGAGTAAGAGTTACACAAGACTGTAAAAGGACAAGAAACATGTTCTTCGTGGATAGTAGTTAGACCAAGATTAACACGCAGTAGTAGTTAGTTTATTTTTAAATAAATATTAACTGCTAGTACAGTTCTATATAAATAAGACTTGATAAGTGTGTTAAAAGATAAGAATACACATTCGTAACGCAGATATTCTGCCGAAACTTAGTGCCATTTACTGTATTTATCTTCAAAATTCTTTTTCATTTGACAATTGCTCTCAAGTTCTCTTCTTCTTCTTGAATTATTGTGCTTTTATTTTAGTGTTTACTATTCTATTAGAGTAATTGTAGTAAAAAGATTGCTTTTTCATAGTTAATCATATTAAAAGATGGTAATATGATTTGCATTTGTTTATTGATTTTGAAAGATCAGTTATTACTTATACGTATCATACATATTCAGATCTTTATTAAGTACATTGATTTAGAGATTTACACTCTTTTAGATATCATATATTAAAAAGAATAAAATATAATATGATGTTGGCCATTGTTAGAACTCATAATTTAAAATAAAAATTGACATAAAACAATTATTATCAGTTCTCGTTCCTTCAAGCACCTCGCTCAGAGAAATTAAAAGAACCAATGTACGAACTCTTGGTGAGAGGATTGCATCGTGCTTAACTACATGTCTAGAAATAAATAAATAAAATTATATGACAAATATAAGTTATAGTTGTTGGACACATGAAGTAGTGAGGACATGTAATATAATTCAATTTTGATATTTGGCGGTGCATGTGTTAAGGGGGCAATAATGCAATTAATTAAATTAAATATGAGGCGAACATTAATCAGAAATTGTTCTAGCGTAATATGTACTGGGAAATAGCATCGGAAGCTCAATTCAAAAAACCTTTAATAAAACACAAGTTGATTACTAACATATTTTAAAAACCTTTGCAGTCACATTGAATTATTAATAATTTGATTTTAGATATTCAAACGTAGAATGGTGTTTGTGAGAAGCAAATATGCCAAGGTGAAGAGCGGTTTGTTGGTCTCTGATAGGTTGTTTGAATTGTTGAGTGTCCAAAGGAACAAGACGTTGGTGTTAGGAGTTTGCTTCTTGGCTTTTTCTTTTCCTCGTTATTAACCAGGACACACGTTTTGATTCACTTGTTTCTGCGCCTCTGCTACTTCCAGTTCAGTGAACACAGTACCAGAATGATTGCAATTATTAAAACACCTGCCTTACCATAACCATTCTTATACCAACAACACAAATTAAATCCCTTTTAATGCTTCTTTTGTTTTGCACTCTATTGGGTCAATCTTCTGCACATCATTTCAATCAATTAATGATCAATCGTTAATTATTATGCAAAGCAAAAAAGGATGAGAGTGGGACCGAATTTGAGAGAAGGCTTTTATTGTGGTATCTTGTATGAATAATGAATTGATAGGAGCCTGATACATCACTTTCCTGTATGGTGATTTTATAGTAGATCTGTGCATGAAATGGACCAACCATTAGTAATATTGTCTTATACTATTTGGAATCCTTCTATTTTTAATGATTTTATCTTCGCATTGGTATTCACTACTCGTTTGTATCTCATAAACGATTAAATAATACCACTGAAAGCTTTGTGCCTTGCTTTTGTTTGATACCTCTTTAGTCTTTATCGTTTCCCATGTGCACCTTGCTTTCATCTCAAACTAAGCTATACACTCAAAACCCGCATCATTTGGGCGTTTCGCTATTCTAGTCTTTTAATTTACACGCTCCTGTCACCTCATATTCACAAAAATCATATATCTTCACCATATATATTTTCCCTTTCATCTATTCCTCACAACCACTCCTATATATAATAATATACATATGCATTTCCTCCTTCACTTCTTCTAAACCTTTTTTTCTCTTTTCAAACACTTTAATATGCCAAACACAAGAAATCTTAGGCACCTCAACCTCAACATGTGTTGCTCAAACTCAGCTACTCCTGAATCAGAATCTCCTCCATTGAGCCCTGTTACTACTTCTTCACATCACAACACTCAGTGTCCATCTTCTTCTTCCATGATGATAAAGAACTTCAACTCTATATATGACCCTACCTTAACCTCTAACAACTCTTTCAGCTCCACTTTCTTCTCCACCACCACCTTCTTCGAACCAGAACCTGAACCTCAACCCGCCGATTTCGCCACTGCTTTCGCCTCCCAGAGGTTCTTCTTCTCCTCCCCCGGCCACTCCAACTCCCTCCTTAGCAAAACTACTCAACACCGCTCAGATGGTGATGTTGAGAAGATGAAGATGAGTAAGAAGGTGGCGTTCAAGGGGAGCGTGGCGGTGGCCACGTACTCGCCGGACCCTTACGTGGATTTCCGGCGGTCGATGCAGGAGATGGTGGAGGCGCGTCCGGAGCTCATGGACGTGAAGTCGAACTGGAATGTGTTGCACGAGCTTCTTCTCTGCTATCTTGCGCTCAACCCGAAGAACACCCATAAGTTCATTCTTGGTGCTTTTGCTGACCTCCTCGTTAGCCTCATGTCTTTCTAGTGCTGGATCTTCAATTTTTCCATGTAAATTCAAATAATGAAACATGCAATGCTCTTTCCAGATACTCATTGTTTCATTACTTAATTGCTCTCACTGTCGTTTTTGTTTTTCCCTTCATTTTGGTTTGTGTTAATTATGTTACTAATAACTAGTAACAGAATCAATGTAAATAATATAAAGATCTTTGTGCAAGAAATTATGATCAATCTTTACTTAAAATGTGACCATATTTTTCAATTTTAAAATGTGTATAAATTGGAAAAGCATTTCTTCGGTTTCTTTCCTATGAGGGTGGGGAACCTCTACTCAGACCTGGTCCCCTCAGGAATGCATCAATCGGGTCGTTGTCTTTGTCCATCTTCCATTATCCTCAATCTTTATCCATCAACCTTTCTGTCTTCTTTTTCAGTTTTTTGTATAATATAATATAGTACCAGTACATGTTTTGTTTTGGAAAGAGAAATTTTTGAAGGTCTTGAGAATAAGTGTAAAAATCCATTTCATTTTGGGTAAATTTGGGTGCAGGGAAAATATATAGAGAAAAAAGAGAGATATAGAGTGAAAATGGGGTGTGTGCTAATTTATAACCTGCCCATTATTTTATTTCTGAGCTTGTTGCCCTGTGACCATCTTATTAAAGTTGCCCTTTGGAAAGTTGCGAATAATTTTTGGGATGTCTAGTCAATGTGGAAAGTCTTTGATGCCTCCATAGTTTATACTAGGAGTACGTGCCAAGCAACTTTAAAGAAACTTGAAATTCCTTGATTTTTGTGGTCTTGTAACATGGTCGTAGTGTTAGTGTTTCATATTGTTCTTCGGAAACTAAACTGAATCAATGCTGCATGACCAGTTGAAGAAGTTGCTGCAGACAACATTAGTCAAGAACATTAGAACAAGCACTAGTCTCAACCCTGCAATAGCAAAGGAGCAAAAGACTGGTCTTTTAGCTGTGGCATGGGACTGGTCCATGATGGTGTTTTATTGATTCATAGAAACTTTCAGCGAATGTTTCATTATCCTTTAATTTATGTCAGCTAGGATTGACCAAGATGCAGAACTGTGGTAAAGAAATGGAATCAAACTGAGATGGATCATGAAAGATTCTAACTTTTTGTGCATGCTCATGATGTTTTCTCTTTACTCTTGTGTGACACAATTTAACTCCTCACAGACTTTGTAATAACGAAATTTTCTTGTCAAAGTTGGCTGCTATATACCATGTGCACACGTTCGTGTAACATTGGTTAGTTAATTATAATAAGCCAATACTAATTATATATGTATTATTGGCTTATTATAATATATATACACTAGTTACTTTTGTTGGCTTGTTGCAGTGAAAATTGTGAGAAATCCGTCTCAATAAACAATTGCAACTGGTTGCTTAATTGTTGTTTGATTGCACAAAATCGGTGCATGCAGACAAAGAGTGACTCAGAAATGGCCAAATGCAAATCAGTAAAATATGAATTGGCAAACAGACAGAATCAAGGAATCCAATTTCTGGTCTCTTTTCATTTTTCTGGCCTCTTTTGTTTTTCTAATCAGATGAGTGGGATAAGCCACGCTGAAGATTCACCCACTGAATATTTTTTTTGGTGTTATCCTTTTCTTTTTATATATTAAGATATAGTTCATGATCTGAACTGAGTGCTCAGAAATCACTATCTTCTTCTGAAGCCAGTGGCAGAGAATAAGAAAATAAAAGTAATAATTATTTTTTGGTTTTGGAAATTGGTACCAACTATTGGATTGAACTCAGATCGATTGTGAAAGCCACCTCTTACAAATTAATTTATTGATAAAACAGCATTTTAATTTTATTTTTTTAGACTAACAAATCACATTCGGGATGAAAGAAATTATAACTACTCGTTTTTCTTTAAAATGAACGAAAAACACAATTGGACGTGAAATCAAATTAACTGAAAAATATTATTTATCAAATCTCCCTTACCATGGTCTCTATTTCATAAGAAAAATAAGTATTAATGTTTTGTGACATTAGATAATTTTTTATAATTGAATTATAATACTGTATAATTGTGGATTGCTTTGCTATGTCAAATAAAATTATTAATATTTATAACAATTATTGAACAATTATATATATATATATGTAAAAATGATTTCATTAGCTTTAAGTATTTACTAGAAATTTTTTATATTGACTCATGTATACGTTAATAAATTTCAAAAAAAATAATTTTTTTCTAAAATTTTCCATCCTGTTGGAAAATTATTTAAAAAACAATTTAAATTCTTTAAAATTAAATCAACTTTTAAAATTCGTCATCCAATGGCTAACTAAAAGGTAATCGAAAGGCCAGAATTAAGCTAGGCCATCGGTTAAAATAACTTCACCTTTGAAGTGATTTTTGTGGGAATGTTATATTTTGACACCAAGGATGACAACCTTCTCTGAATGAAGTTATGCCCACGAGGCGACTTACCCATAATAATAAATAATTTAATTTTTTCCTATTCTAATGATTTCAAGACAAAATTGTACAGAATAGTTAAAAAAGCCGAACATCTATCACTTAGACAATGAATTTATTATTTAGAGAAAATAAACTATAACTTATTTTTTCGTAAAAAATAAGAACATAATAAGAATTTATAAAAGTAAAGAAAAAATAAAAGTTAAACTTTAATACATGTATTCTCTTATCATAATTCATTAATCATGTGTGATAATTATGAATACTTCCATTTGTTAAGTAAACAACAATACCAATTTGTTAAGTAAACGACAATACCAACAAAGTGTAGACAGACTATTTTTTAAGACTAAAAAAATAATTGTATTTTTTGGGAGATTAATTTCTGCTTAATGTTCTTTTAAAGACTAAAAAAAATCAATATGTGAAATTAAGGTACTAAATATATATTTAAGTTCAAAAATTAATTTTTTTTTCAAAAAATTGGATTTAACAGTTGATTAAATAGCTATTCCTTTAAAAATAATCTATAATACAAATATTTATTGAAATTTATATGAAAAATTCTTTCGATATTTGTTTTGTATAATGAAATAATTCTGACGTTATCATTGGTCAGATTAGGAAACTAACACCCAATTCAAAAGAAAAGTAGAATGTGTTGGGAATTTTAAAATTCAGTGTTAAAATTTGTAAAATTGAAACCTAATGATAATATTGTAACATTGCAAAGGTAAAATATATAGTTTAAAATATAATACAGATTTATCACATCTTTAGACTGTTAATAATTTAATAGTTGATAAAAGGATAATATATTAACAATTTTAAAATTCAAATTATACACGTCACAATTTAACATTCGAGAAAAAAAACATAAAACATAAAAATTTAAAAGATAAAATATACAATTAACCCTAATTTATAAAAACGTTACAAATATGTTTAATGTTAAAAGTATTCCCAGAAACATCGTCATAATATGGCTGACACTTCCTCACCTTTACAGTCAACTTGAATTCTCACACTTTCCGTGAGAATGTTGGGTGAAGATAAACTTAATTAAAAGAAACATAACAAATGATAGTTTGCTAAAAATGCTTTTTTTTATCAAAAAATTAATACTGAAGAAGGGAATCTAACATTCCTAATTTAAGATTTTTGAGAAACAGGAATTACTCGAAGTTAAGATCACCCTATTCTAAAGGCCAGGATATTTCAAAATACACATACAATCTCGTCCATCCTTAAGTACAAAGACCAAGGGCTTTACTACCCCTTCCAGATTGCATTGCTAGATTCCCTCTGTTAGTGAATACCTCCAAATATAACCTACTTACAACTACAAATGGAGCACAAATCAACTGGCTTGGTTTGACAAAAATATTCCCTCAGTACTACCACGAGAAGCACTGCCAGTAGATGCACAACCAGATGCAGTGTTAGGGCTCCACGGGGAGGGAGCACTGTTCCGTTCAGTTTCATCCACCTGCAAATCTGGCTCAGTTAGCTCTGATGACCCTTTCACCCAAGCCTTGTTATTAGTGATATCCTGTGATGTCCGGTGCAATAACATGTTAGTGGCGGAAGCACCTTCACCAGAGGCACAATCACCATTAGCTCTAGAATGAGAACCACAAACACTAATAAATTCACTATGTTTTTCTTCTGTTCCCATGAAGTTCGGTTGACCACAATCAGTGTTGCTTCTCAGTTCACAACTGTCGGAAATTATACATGAATTCTGGTGAATAGAGTCAGCAGAAACTTTTGAATCTCTTGTAATACTTTCTGTACCACAGGGTTCCGAGTCTCCGGCACTTTTGTTATTTGATATAACTTCATTTGACTGGACATGATTAGGAAAATTTTCAGTAACCTCCAACGAAACACTAACACACTGTCCTTCTGTAGCCTCAGTGTTAATACAAGATGTGAGACCCAGTCTTTCCTCGTATGGAACAGTGCAATTGTTCAACTGGCTATCGCCAGCTACGCGGCAAGTATCAGTCACATATTCACAGGCATTTTTAATGCTGTTGTCCATGACCGGATTCCCATCACCTGTCTGACGAACAACTTGACATGTGTCACCTTTTGAAGATTGTCTATAACCATTAATGTTTCTACCAATGTCAGGTACATTATTCAATGAACCCTCAGGAAGATGACAATCAGATTCAGTCGATATGGTTTCATCCTTTATCTGGCATGTATTTCGATGGGGAGGAATCTCAATATAATTGATCAAATCAGATTCAGATGAGCCCGCTCCATTGCAATTATTTGCTATTTGATTTGTTTGAAGATTCAATGCTACAATAAATCGCATTGGGGAAAAATCAAGTTCAAATTTTCAAAGACAGATAGATAGCAAGTACATTTGTCTCCAACCATACAAAACTATAATAAAAGGAAAAGGTGTAGAGGCAGATGTACCGTCTGAAGGAATCGGTGTATGACCAGCCAATTCATGCTCTGATATCTTCTTCTGTAACATATCTACATGAGGAAATACCAATAGATTCATATTATGTATTGTTTGCTTGATTGTTGATTCAAGTGGCTCAAACCCAAAAACGGAAGTCCAAGTATCTCTGAGTTCTGAGATAGCTGGTATCACCAATAACTCAACATTTAAAGAGCCGAGTCCCTGGTTGTAGGAGAAACAGAACTTTTGATCTCAGCAAAATGGAAGATATAAAAAAATGAAATGAGAGAAAATTTGAGAACAAAATGGTGTCAGTCCACAAAAGCATCTATCAAAGTGCAAGTGATTCTTTCTTATAATAAAACTAACCATATACTCTGGAACCCCAATTAAAAGAAAAATATAGTGTCTTTGCCAAATAGTTAATGTAATGAGGGGATACAAGTATATTTTACTGACTAGTTAGTATTTACTTTTAAAATTCAGTGCCATCCAAGACACTATTCATTGTTGTGCATGCCTATAATAAAATTAAGATGAAAATGTAAGCACGGTAAAATCTACTTTCATTTTCTCTACTTTTCATTAACAAATCCAATGTTCCCTTGATGATATTAAGCAAACCCTGTCCAATATCCAATATTCATCTAGCAAATAGGCTAAGACAGTATTATCCCACCCTTCAGATAATATGGCACACAGATCATACATCATTTACTTCTCTTTTACAGAAGATGTGACAGAGTAACGTTTGGGAAGAAAGAACAACTTATAGGCTAACAGAACACATATTTGTAAAAAAGAAAAACAACAAAGTTTTGGCAACTAAAACTAATGAGACAAAAAATATACCAATTCAATGGCATTTAGAAGCCTGCGGCACATTCCTTGTCGCCTGTACAGATAGCGGGTTCCAATAAATGGCATCTCTGCTAGTTGGTTCCCATGGATCCTATTTCATGAATTAAGATGAAATGTCATCAGAATTTTTCACCAGGTTGGAAGGGAGAGGGTAGAAAAGCTACGCAAAAGAAATTGTATACGGCAAAAAATAAAGGACAGAGTTAATGATCATATCTTATCACAGAAGAAAAAGACAGCCCCACGGAATACATCAAATTATCAAACAAGTTAAATATCCTATAATCGGAATGTTAATGCCATGAAAATGAAGGTTCAAGAAAAGTAGAACCAAATAGTTAACTGGTGGCTGTCACATAGATATGGGAGTGCAGTATGGCAAACTTTCTAAAATCTAGGACAAGACCACAGCAATTTATTATATACAACAGTATGATGTAACAACAGTAAAGTAATTAAAACACAAGTATTTTAATAAACTTATAGCTTAAAGTTTATAGAAGGTACAAGTTGTGAAGGGAGAAACAGCAATTTATTTCATTTATTAACAAACTAAATAACTTTGTAACAGAAGTTGATGTTTCATATCAACTAACTAACACTTATGGGATGGGATACACGGGTGCTTCTACTAAGCACTAGCATATTATACTATGGGTATGTTAGGAGTGTTCATGCATCATAAAAAAAGGTAAACATCGATTATATCTTGGTGAGATACCTATTTCGCATTTTTTGAATAAAAGAATATGCCCCAAATTTGCTAAGTGCCAAAAAATATTGAACTTAACCGTTTGCAGTCAAATACCAACAGAAAGTATTTAATCATTGTTTTGCATAGAATTCCATAAGCACTCTTCAGGCTGCAATTATGTTAATTATTGACTGCTCCGAAAACCATGCGTAAGCAAATATCAAATTAAGTAGACATTTACCTGATAGATGCAGCAGAAATTATCTCATCACCTCTCTCAAGAATTGCAGTAACAAATCCACTATAACTCAGACGATTGAAATTTGACCTGACAAGATAAATACTTTGTTGTTACTAGCATACATAGTCCTAAAATTACACCAATCCATTCTAATAAAATATTAATGCTCTAGATACATGAAACTAGGTGACCGTTGTTTATTTACTTAAATATAAATGTAGCAACTGTGAAGAGAATTTAAAAAGAAAAAATATATTTTCTGAAAGTTTACTAATAACATATGACTGTATCAGAAATTTTCATATATTATGAAACTGACATGTATAATTATTAAAAATGAGCATTGAATTGATCACAGATTTCATAGAAATAATCTTGACATGGATCTAGAGATTATTGATGCAATTTATTTAGTTATATGCGGTCTATCAATTTCAATCATTGATCAATTCCAGAAGTTTCCAGACCAAGTGTAAACCTAGCTTAGTATCAGCATTGCACATTACAAATTGTCAGTTAAAGCCCACAAATGCCCACAAAAGGACTACATCTTTGCGGTTATAACTTATAAACCCACTCTTTCAAGAGGAACCCCACGTGTAGGCAGGCAGTTAAAGCACTCTAGAGGATAAAACATCAAATACAAATCTGCTAGTTACGTAATTTTCCATTTCAATGACTTGGAATCATACATGTATATTTCATATATATAAAATATTAAAAATCTAAGGTTATAATCTTTGTTGAACTTCTACATATGAAAGCAGCCACTACAAGACAGCTATCGGCTTATGAGAATTGGCTGCACACATAGGAAATAGGCTAATTAGGCACATTTGTTGCAGCAGATTGAACGCAATCAGTAACATCCAAAAAGAAATATTTTGGAAGAGGACATAGGGATAAAAGCACATCAATTAAATGATAAGCCTTTTGAAACATCATATATGTGTTATAATTTACTTCCACATCCATGCATTGGTCTAGCAAAAAAGCTCCAACATTAATATCCTCTTTATTTCAATTATTATTCTGCATTTCCCTCCATGTCACTGATTTAGTTTCAACAGAATATTACCAAACTTTCGTTCACAAATCATGTCATAGTTTTTTATTAGCATACTTTTTTATTGAAAAACTCAGACTACATATAACACAATATGTCAATCATTTAAACGCACATAAAAGAAGGTGTTGGCATAACCAACCAGGCGTTACAAAGAAGAAAAGTGGTTAAAATAATGTGAATAGAAGAGGCAAGATGATCTTACCCACGGTTATACAGAATACTGTGGATCAGATTGACCCCACTTCTATGATCAATATATGGCATGAAGCACTCATCCATTATTGATAATGCAACAGCAAGCTTAGAATTACATTCAACCATCTGAGGTTTTATCTGAGAAGCATCAATGCCAACATCTGACCGCCGTATAAAAGTCCAGGAATATCCATCTTCAATTTCATGTTTAACCCCTAGGAGCATTTCAAGTCTCTCAGATAACTAGAGGACAATGAAAAAATAAAATTAGTTATATTACAATGACATGAAAATGTTTCCAGATTTAGCAACAAATACAATAACCAGGAAGTAACAAATCATTAAAACAGTGACCAATATTGCAACTAAAAAGTTTGCCACAATTCAATTTACTACACCAAATAATCAAGCATCAACCAATTACAAGCAGCAATCACGATTAAAGAACAAGAAAAACAGATCATACCTCTTGACATCTGTGTCCACAAAAGAACACATCACTGAAATCAATAGTGTTGCACTCATTTGCCTCAGTGCAGGATCTGTGACCTACAAAAGTAAGAAAAAATTATATTTCATTTCAATCAAGGAAAAGCTACTGCTACTCCACTTGAGAAAAATGAGTATCTACTAAACAAAAGAATATATGTACTTATAGGACATACATTTTTGCTCACATAGTCCGCACGTGAGTAATTTTGACACAGTAAGATCATCATCACCATCCTTTTCGTCTGAACATCCATCAACTGACCCACAAAATTTGCAACAGCAATAAATGCAGTGCCAATCACCAGATGGAAACTTCTGCAAGCAGGAAAAAAAAAGATCATTTACTTTCCACTACACTATTTCCATAATGACATGGATACATCAGAAAACTAAAGATATAGAAATAACAATAAGAATTTCCCATTATTTCTCACAAAATGTTACAGGCATATCCATCTCAAACTTTTCTGATAACAAATATTTATCATTAGTAGACGATAATTGAGTTTTCTAGGAAGTGAACCATCTATGCCACAAACAACCAATATAAGTGACAGGGAACCACGTGTCATGCCTTGTATATCTGTCAAAACATGTTGATCCTAGCCATCTTTCGTATTTAAAAAGTAAATAAAAAATACGACAATCAAGAAGCAAAAGGATAGAAAAAACACACTAGACCTCATAAATGCAAAAAACACTTACACCAAGTTAGCATAAATTCAAGTCATTTATTTGTCAGGACTGATGAGACACTAAATAAGATGCGACAACTAGATAATGCACAACACACTGAGTTATCTATCCTAATAAGAAATTCACAATGAAACAGACATACTTAGATAAATTATATAAATCACTTTAAAATGACAATGATCGCACATCAAGATACATACTTCTATATCCAAGCAGTCTTGATGGAATGTTGATGGGCAACCATCACAACATATCAGGTCGCCACCATCTCCACAGATCCCACAAGTATCATCATTCGGATCTTCACCCGCAACATCAACAAAATGAAAACCATGACGTTCAGATTCATCTTGCCTATTCCAAGAATCTAGCAAACACTGTAAAAGAGACTTTCCTTCGTCCACATATATATTTTGAAGTGGATCGGCAAATTTTCTTCCTGCGTGGACTTCAAATTCTGAAATTGTAATGATTTTATCACAGCAGCCACAATGAATGCCATCTCCTGTGATCTTACCATCCAGTACTGCACTTTTATCTTCGGGTGCCTTATAATGAACCTTCCCATTTAAAAGGACTGTGCCCAAATCAATCATCCAGGAAAGCAAAGTTCTTTTTCCACCGTACAGTACATATCCCTCACTTTCTGAATCTATCTCCTCAGCATTACGAACCAATGGACCACTTCGCAGCTTATTTTGTGTTTTGTGTCGCTTATGATCCCTCACAAGAACTGGCATCCTTTTAGATGATATAGCATCTGTGTCTCCAAGTGACCGTTTCCTTTTTATTTTCCTCTTCACTGACTTACCCACGGCTGCACCAGAACCAGACTTTTCTTTGTTTTTGTTACCACTGACTCCATTGACTTTATTTCCACCCTTTCCCCCTTTTCTTTGCTTGTTAATTACCTTAGTGAGTATATTGAAATCCTCTGCCGGTATTGGTGTAAATTTGAAGCCGGGCCCATATGCCTTACCTTCACCATCACCAGCTTCATAATACTCTTTAAGCCTTTTGTACGCCAAGGTGATTGACCAGTGTGTGTGTCCGTCCAGACTAACATACACTGCATCATGGTACTCTCTACCATTCCTAGGTCTATAGTCAACTGTCCAGCCTGCAGCTGAGAGAATTTCCTTTATTTGATCCCTCACTAACTGCTTCACTCTATTTTTTCCACTCTTCTCAGTGACAAGTGCATTCTCAGTATTTGATGTTAATGGTGAGGCCACCAAATTGTTGTCAGTTTCCAAAGCCTTACTAAATTTTGACTTCTTGACAGGAGAGCATTCCTTCTCTTCTAACTCATCCCCAGCAGATTTCCTTGAATTTCCATCATCAATTGCATTCACATTAGGATCATGTCTCCTAGTTAAAACCCTTTTATCTTTTCGAAGGGCAACCTTTTCTTTTCTATTATGCACATCCACATGGTTTTGTTTGCCGGCCAGAGGAGGTCTTCCACGCTTACGTGGCAACTGATCAACTGATTGATCTTCCACTTTCAAATTTATTTTGGGAGGCCTCCCACGCTTCCGTTTCAACTTCCTCGTGCCATTCCCTGCCTTCTTCACCTTAGCTTTTTCATTCTCACAACTGTCAGCCAAAAGTTCATCACCTTCACATTCCGTCTTAACTTTCACACTCTCAAACCCACTACATTCTCTATCACTCTCAGAAACAACATCTTCATTCTCTCCATAGTATACTCTTCTATCCTTCCCCCCCTTAGACCTTGAGCGCAACACGCGACCCCCAACCACTACTTCATTATTTGAACCTTGCTCCTTCTTCGTCTTCCTATCTACCTCAGCTACTACAATATCATCCCCACCACTAAAACAACCCCTACCACTCCCATTCTCTTCCAAGTCAACCTCTCCACTCGCACTCACATTCAAATCAAAGCCACATTCTCCTTTAACATCACGTGCAGCTTCACCCTTCTTCTCAATAGTTGAGTTCTTCTGCACTTCCAAACCCTCGCCATCCAAATCAACAGCCTCGCTCTTCACAACAACCTTTTTCTTGTGCACAACTCCATCGTCTCCAGAAACCGTCCCCAATCGCGCTCGCGATCTCAGCCCCTCTCTCATTCTCACGGAACCCTAATTCTACAAACACCGTATAGTATAGTTATTAGGGTAAAGCAAAAGAAAACCCAAACGCATAAAACACTGATTCCATTCTAACCAGAAAAAAACTACAGGTACAGTTGTGCAGACGAAGCAAAACGCAAGTGAGGTACGTTTCCCAATCGGCCTCTGAAACTGGCCACAAAAAGCAAACCGTTAAAGAGAAATCGAATAGAAAGGTCAGATGAAGATGAAACGCTTGGAAAGGTTGGGAAGCTTACCAATGTGCGAGAATTTGGAAGAAATTCTAGGAGACCTGGGCCTCCACGCAATGAATCATTCGGTTCCGTGGCAGTGGAAAGGGTATGGCGTACCAAGATTGCTTTCGAATTCAAGGTTTTAGAGCGAGAAAGAGAGCAATAGAGAGAGACACCAAGAGGGGTTTAGGAGAGTGAGAGAGAAGACGCACATTTGACAATACAAAAATAAATATATACGGTGAGAGCGCGTGTTCAGACTTTCCACTCTCTTTCTTCTTCTTTTTTTTTTTAAACTTCCTTCAATTTGATTTTCATAATATTTAATTTTATCTTTTTCATTTTCTGTTAAAAACGAGGCATTTAATTTTATTTAAAATAACTTTAAATTTTTTTAAAGAGTGTTAAGTTTAGTTGATATTTGAAAAGATAATTGGGTAACCTCTCTTATCTTTCCGTTGAGATTTTATCTTTTCATATTTTAGTGGGAAAAATATAGAATGCTATATTTGATTTGAAATTTAGTGGTTTTGTATGGTGGTGGTGGCGGTGAGTTCTTAACTATTGGCGGCACTGGTGGTGGTTCCCATCTGCGTTGTGGAAACCTAAAACCCTCCCTATTTTGCAGTCCTATTTTGTCAAGTCCAAGAATCCTTTAGCTTCTCTTTCCGACAATGCCATATTTAAACTCGGCACTTGTTTTCCTCTTAATTAATTAATGGTAAATTCTCCTAAATTATTTTCCTCTTTTTAGAACTCCTTTATGTGTGTTGAATTTTTTTTGGATAATTGTAATAGATGACGTGCCACAACTTAAAATGGAATATTTTCTACTCTGGCTTTTGCTGAAGTAGCAATGTGTTTGAGCTAAATATAAGAAATTTAACTTTGTTATATTGCAGTTCAAAATAATATAATCTTATAAATCATTTTAATGACTTTTTCTAAGATGGTTGGATGGTTACATATAAATATTATAGAAGTATATAAATTTTCGATGATTCCAACTCCCTTCGAACAAATCACCCACAACAAATGAATATGTTATTTTCCTCGTAAAAAGAATTACAGAGACTCAGATAGATACGTGTTAATAAACAAAAAAAAAAAAATATATATATATATATATATATATATATATATATAGATATATATATGTATGTGTGTGATAGATGGATAAGAGAGTAATTCATCTTATTAATCTTAACTGTGAAAATAAAATCCAATATGGGGATTTAAATTAAAACAGCAAACTGTTATAAAAAAAATTATAACATTTTTTAAATAAAAAAACAAATTTTAAAATATTATAATTATCATACTATAAAATGTTTAGACTTTGTTTGTTTCAAGGGTTCAGTGGCGACTCTATATTTTAGGAATTTTAAAGCAAGCAAATTATAAAAAAATGTCTTTTTTAAATTAATAAATAATTAAAATTATGATATTTTTATTTAAAAATATTTTTTAAATTTTTGTTATGTAAATTTATTTATTAAATTATCATAATTAATTTCATTTAAAATATTTTTTTAATAGATAATAAAATTAATTAGTTTAATTTTTATTGAGACATGGTTGATCTTAAATAAGAATAAGATTTTAATAGTTTAAGTTTTGAAAAAAAAAATTACAACTGATACTGAAATTGTTAACATTATTTTATATGTTATATATGCATTTGGAAAATAATTTATTATTTTTATATAATTATTCCTTTTAGATGTGATATGATGCAGAAAAGTGTCATGAGTATTTATCTTTTTGAAAATCTATATCAGTTATGTTAACACGGTATCTTTCTACTAATAAGTTTATCAATTTCGTATTAATATCCTTCCATTGACTTGGATCATATATATTTTTAATATTAAAATTATTTTGACTTGCAATTTCATTCTTTTATCATGAGTTTGAGAATCAGAATTATTGTTGTATTCACATGTCTATATTGTTATCTTCATTTCGACAAAACTCACCCGTATATTCTAATTCATTTTTTTTGTTTATTTTTATAAATTTATCCATAAATGCAAGGTATATAGTGATACAACAAATTTGGAATTGGAAAATGGCCTAATAACAATCAAAAACTCAAATTTAAACAATATTATTGAAAAATAAGTGAAAAATAGTCAGAGAAAGAAATGAGATATAAAGAAATAATATCAATATGATGGAAAATAGATAGAAAATTAGAAAGTTTTAATATTAGGACTCCTTGACTGTTTAATTTTTTTTAAAACAATATTATTAATTTATTATAAAAAGTTATAACAAAATTATTCATTAAATAATATTTATAGTATCAATATAAATTTAAAGTCATTAAAGAATGTTTATAGGATCCATGTAAACTTGAAGTCAGTTAAAGATATTTTAAATTTGTAATTAAAAAATATTTTTGTGTAATTTTAAAATTAAATATTTTTTAATTTTATAATAATGTATTGGTATTAATTTTTCTTAGGCCGTGAGGCCTAAAATCCTTGTTTTACCTATTTGAGCCTTGAACCAGTCTTTGTTCAACTGCTGACGAGAAAAAAAAAGAAAATAAAAAAAAATAATTTGCACATGAGCTAGGATAGTTATAAAAATCCCATTAACACACACAAAAATATGATTTTAACTTGGTAAAAATATACATGTAATTAATTATGTTGAAAAATAATAACTTATTATGCATATATATATATATATATATATAATCGGCTAGACATAATCGATAGAGTGTATTTTTTTTATGCTAATCAATTATAAAATTCTTATAATTATGAATGTATAAAATTATATTATAATATAAATATAAGGTAGAAAGTGAAGTGAAACGCATATATCCAAGAGGTGTGGGGATCAATTCCCTACAACTTTAGTGTCATTTTATATTGTAAATTAAATTTGAAGCAAATGTGTCATTCTATTCTATCTTTTCATAATTTTTTAAAAATAAATAATTTCATATTTTATTTTCAATCAATTCTAATTATAAGGATCAATTTGCAATCGTGCAATTTTATCAAATAAAAAAATATAATTTTAATCATACAAATTACATCATTTATTAACTTTCTTATTAAATCTCTTTAAATATTATCATCTTGTCTTGAGGTTCTTTTATTTGGCAAGAATTTGGAAAGAAAGAAATGAAGTAAAGAAAGACAACAAAAGTACAAATATCAATAAATAAAAAATAATTAATTACAGAGAAAACCAGGTAAACATTGTCCTTAAATATTTCTTGGTATTATTGCAATGATTTTGGAAGAAATTAACTTTCATTGTATTTTTATATAATTAATATAACAATAAAAATAATTAATTATTTTTAGTAAAATAATAACAATTTTATAAAATAATAATAACAAAATATTAAGATATTAATGTTAAAAGCTAAAAATAACAATAAATTGAAAATAATAATTACAATAATAAAATTATAAAATAATTATTTGTTAATCACACCCATCACCACTTACAATTTTCCATCGACTTTGCTTTCATTCTTTTTGTAATATCCTATAAAATAGTTTTATAATAAAAATCAACATAAGATTTAGCTTTGGAGATAAATAAGATAACACTTTAACATTTTTTAATAGAAAGGTTTAAGTAAATAAAAAAAATTAGTTATTCAATTTTTATTTTTATAATAACTACCACCAACTATCTCTAACAAGATATTTTGATTTATTTTTATAAAAACTACCACCTTTTTCTCTAAAAAGTTGTTATTTCCCTTTTATTTGTCTTATCTCTAACAATTGTGCCTTCTTTCCTTATCAAACTGACTATCAAAAGTTACCCCTAGATTCTTGACATTGAGTATAGCAAGAGTGTTTGATTAGATTCTTTAACAGAGTTAGGTTGTTTATGATCTTAGATTTTTGGAACTCCTGAATATTTCTACTGTATAGAAACAAGGAAAACTAGTTTGACTGTTTTAATATATATATATTGTAATTATTTGTTTATTAAATACGAATTGGATGAATTTGAATTGAATGAATGTTTATGGATGGTATGTTGTAGTATCAATGTTTCTGAATGATATGGACTAGTAATAAAGATATAGTATCTTCAGGAAAGGAGATATTGTATTGAGATTGTTAGGATGTGCATTGTTTGAGGATTTGAGCTAATGAGGTATCCTGACTCTACTGTACATTGGATTAACATAGATGAACATTATCGGGTGGTGGGTGGTGAGAGTCGAAAGAGGTTCATATGGCCATGTTCGGAGTTTAAAATATGAATTGATCGGAATATGACATATGGATTAACCTTGTGCATATGGGAATTGTATTTGAGGTTTGAAATAAGAATTGGTTATAACAAATTGTATCCGAGGTTTGAAATATAAGCTGATCGAAACATATAGATGATATATGACAAGTGCAAACCTCTGAGTCTAATTCAATGCACGAGTCTTCCAGAAGTAAAAAGTCTAGTGTCTTTGTATGTGAGATAAATTATAATAGCTTGATTTGTTGTTGTTTGGTTGGGATAAAAATTTAATTTATGAAAATATATACTTTTTTAAAACTCTCTATCTTATATTTATTTTTTTGTGTGGTATTTGTTTTATTTTTAAATTTGCAATGATAGTGTATTACAAAGGATTTGACAGGTGGTGTGACTCTTTAGTGAGCTGATGGAAAAATTTTATTTTATTTTATTATGTGATTGTACGAATATATTTTTATTAAATCTTACGTGGAGAAGTATATTTTGAAATATATCATATTTATATTTAGGTTTATTATATAATTTATATGCAATAAAGTTCCTATTATATGAAAAATATGAGATGTGAACAATTTGCCCTTAGGATGACCTGGGGGTAGTGAGTTTGTTGTGTTTCTTATGTGTGTGAACTTTTTTAAAATTTAGTTTACATAAATAGGTAAAATGTGTATAGTTGGATGTTTGACCATGATCTTAAGTTGATGGTGATGAATAATGATGAAATTATTAAGAAAGAAAAAGAATCTTGGTAAAGTAGGTGCACACTCATGACTTAATCAAAATCAATTTCTATCTTAAGATTTCATGTTAAGAGTATCTTTAAAAGTTATGAAATGATTGATTAAATAAATTTTGTATGAAATTGGATGTTAGACATAAATTATAATGTATGTAAAGTATTTCTTATGTTAGTGATTTGATAGTATTTACAGACACACAACTTGTAAGAGAATTTAATATGTCTACTTTTGAAGGATATTAGATCTCAGTTATAGAGTTGTTGTATTATTAATTGCTTTAGTATATGGATTTTTTTGTTAGATGTAAAATTGAGTGGTTTAACTTGGGAGATGGATGGAAATTATTAGATAAACCTATCTTTATTCATTTACTAATATGTCAATTTTCAATGACAACATTTTTTGTTGTTGGGGAGAATGTAATACCCTGAAAAATAACTTCAGAATAAAAACCAACCTATAATTAGTTTTAGAGATAAACAAAATAACACCTCAATATTTTTTAATAGAAAAGTTGTTTAAGTAAATAGAAGAATTAGTTATTCAATTTTTATTTTTACAATAATAACCACCAATTATCTTTAAGAAGATATTTTGATTTATTTTTGTAAAAACTACCAACTCTCTCTCTAAAATGTTGTTATTCCCATTTTTTCTGAAAATTTCGCCTTGATTCCTTATAAAAACTGACAATCAGATATCACTCCTAGATTCCTGAAGCTGAGTGGAGCAAGAGTGTCCGATTGAATTATTGAACAAAGTTAGGTTGTTTGTGATTTTATGTTTTTGGAACTCCTTTGAGTATTTGTAGTCTATAGAGGTAAGGAAAGCTAATTTGACTGTTTTAATATATATTGTAATTATTTGTTTATTAAACATGATGAATGAAATCAATGTTTATAAATGGTATGATGCACTACCAATACTTGTGAATGACATGGAATGATGATCAAAACATAATATCTTTAAGAAAGGAGATACCGTGTTGAGATTATTAGAACGTGTATTGTGTTAGAAATTTGAGCTAAGGAGATATACTAACTCCACTAATACATTAGAGAAGTGTATTTTAAAGTATAATGTATTGATATTAATATTTAGGTTTATTATATAATTTTCATGCAATAAAGTTCCTATTATATAAAAAATATGAGATATTATAATTTTTTTTTACCATATTTCCCTTAATCTAAAATATATATACATTCCACTTTATTTTACTTCAAATTCATCATTTTCTAGTCTTCAAGTTCATAGTCAAATTCACATATACTCTAATTTAAATAATTTATTTTTTTAGACACTTTTATTTCAAATTGATCTTAATTCAAGTAGAGCTTTACAATGGTAATTTAATATTAGAAATTCTAACAAGCGCCAACCTAGTTTTTTATCAATCTAACAAAATGAAATGAATGATGAGTGATATTTTCATCACAAGACCTTGCGAGGATTATAGTTTAATACCACTGATTATCATTTACTTTCATTCGACCCTATTTTTTATAATAAAATATTATATAATAATAAAATTATAATTTATTTTAGTATTAAATGGATGTATTTTATTATACACAGTGTCAAAATATCATAATTTAACATTAAATAGGTGATTGTCAAAGTATCATAATTTAACATTAAAATAGATGATTGTAGATATAATATCATTTTCTAAATTTTTGTATCACTGTTAATCTAAACATACCTTTAAATTTTTTTCTTAGACTTTTTTTTTATTTGCTTAGTGTAAAATAATTAAAAAGTGATAATTATGTTATTATATGTTTAAACTTATTTTATGTAATGATATATTCATATTTAATGTGTACTTTATAGGGTTATTCGACTCATTGAACTAAAACAACTGGCAATTACTTTATGCATTCCCTATTTCTGAACCTGCACTCCCAGTAATTACTTGAAATGATCTAATTGTCTCATTCACTTTTCTCTTAAAATTTACCAAGAAATGTCCATGAATGACGTATAAGATCAAAAACCTCCATTCTTGGATTTGTCTTTACTCTATTATCCTAGTTTTTAATTGAATAACCATTAAAAAAATTTGATACAAGTATAAGTGTTACCATTTTTCATTTATAAATACTCAAATATGAATACAATATTTCAGTAATTCAATAATTTAAAGTATGATAAAAATTTAAATAAAAAATTAATATATTCGATAAAAATATAATTTATTTTTAAATTTTAACTATCAAACCATTGTTATTTAAAATTTTTATACACTCTTTAGAATTAAATATAATTTTAATATTTAAGAATAAGAATTGGGAAAACATGAAAGTTTATAAAACATTTACTTATAACAATACGTGCTGTGATATGAAATAAACATTCTGACTATTTATAAGACAATACATATAAAACAAAATATAAAATTATTTTTTATGTGACAAAATTATGAAATCATTATTTTTATTAAATACTCACTATATAATTACTAAATATTTACCATATAATTTAGTTAATTAAGCTTATCAAATTTAAAACTTATAAATTTATCCAACCCAAATTAAATTTAAATAACTGTAGTAAAAAAACTCAATTAAACCACCCTATAACCCAACTAAATTCACAAAAATTGGATTGGGTTTTCAACCCGGTTTAGAATTGCTCCATTCACTCTTTCCGCGATGGGTAGGCCATCCTCCACCATCGAAATCCCTCACGAACGCCGACACAACACTCGCCGCACACCGGACTCCGATATATCCGACGACTATCGCCGCCGTCGCAGCCCCAGCTACGACTCTTACGACCGCCCTTCGGATCGCCGCCACCGCCGTTCGGAATCGCCTCTCCACAGAAACCCTAGACACGCCAATGAAACTCCCAACGACAAAGCTCTGCCCAAGAAATTCGGTCGCCGAAACGGCGCGTATTTGGACCGCGACCGCGGGGATTGGCAGCGTTCTAATTCCGACTCCGACGAGGAGTTGAAGGGTTTGAACTACGAGGAATACCGAAGGCTCAAGCGCCAGAAGATGAGGAAGGCGCTGAAATACTGCATCTGGAACGTCACGCCCAGTCCTCCGCGGCGCGACGATGACGATCTGGAGGATTATAGCAAACCTGATGAAATCTCTGACCGAGACGACGTCGGTGGGAAGATTGACAAGGAGGTTAAACCAAGAGGAAAATCGGAAACGGAATCGGAATCTGATTCTGAATCTGAAAAATCTATCAGCAGTGAATCAGACGATTCGCGTTCGAGGAAGAAGAGAAGGAAGAGTTCGGCTGGTTCTTCGAGGAGATCGTATAGCGAGAGTGGGTCAGAATCTGAATCAGAGTCAGAGTCAGAATCAGAAGAAGAGTATCGTAGACGAAGGAAGAGTAGGAAGAATAGAAAAAAAAGAAGTAAAAGGAGCAGCAGGAAGAGAAGATATAGCGATTTAGATGAGAGTGACGTGAGCGAGAGTGGTGATTCTGAAAGCAGTGGGAGAAAGAGGAGGAAACGTTCTTCTTCTTCAAGGTCTAGTTCGAAGCGTAGCGGAAGGAGCAGAAAAGGAAAAAACAAAAGTTCTGAGACGGAAAGCGAGCGTGCTTATTCGGAGGAGGAGAATGGTTCTGGTTCCGGTGATGCTGGTAAAGCTGCGATAGATGAGGTGTTGAACACGGAGATTAATGCGGAGGCTGCGAAGTTAAAGGAATTGTTCGAGTCTCAGAAAAAACCCGCTTTGGACAACGAACCCGCTGTTGGGCCAATGCCGTTGCCGAGAGCTGAGGGGCATATCAGCTATGGTGGAGCGCTTAGGCCGGGTGAAGGTGATGCCATTGCACAGTATGTTCAACAAGGTAAGCGTATTCCGCGAAGAGGAGAAGTGGGTCTTTCTGCGGAGGAGATTCAGAAGTTTGAGAGTCTTGGTTATGTGATGAGTGGTAGTAGGCATCAGAGGATGAATGCCATTCGTATCAGGAAAGAAAACCAGGTTTATAGTGCTGAGGATAAACGTGCTTTGGCTATGTTTAACTATGAAGAGAAGGCCAAGAGGGAGCATAAGGTTATGGCTGATCTGCAGCGCCTTGTGCAACGCCACATTGGCCAGGATGTTGGTCCAACTCATGATCCTTTTGCTGCAAAAGCCTCCGATGCTGCTGATGCATGATCCCTAGTACTGATGTATGTTTAAATTCTGTTCTTTACTTTTTTTCTTTCCTTTTTATTCTGCTGGCTATGATTTTACTTTTCTATCGGATTTATAGACTTGGAGAATAGATATAGATGGCATATTAAGACTGAGAAAGTAGAGGAAAATGTACTGTGTGTTATGTTTTGTTTTGTTCTTGTAGCTTAGGTAGAAAGTACATGATATTTTTTTTTTCTGTATGACTTGATGAACCATTGTTATAAGAATGTTTTCGCTAAGACATGGCTGGTGTGGTCCCTTAAATTTTTCACATAGACTTGGCTGGCGTTGTATTGAGCAACACCATTTTTCTTTTCAAATTCATTACCCGATCCAACCCTCATATGTGTCACTTTACTATATTGTAATCCCTAATTCATTGGGATTTTGATATATGATCTAATGAAAGTGAATTTTCTTGTCCACTTGTTTGATTTTAGGAACCTTTTTCTGTGTAATATAGTTTTGACAACTATATTACAATAGATTTGAGAACCTTACGAGAAGAATATGTGCAGGAGGAGCATGATATTGTACCTTTTCTTTTGTTTTTATTTGTGTGTGAAGAAAATGTTGTTTATCAAAAATATAAAAAATGCTGCAAAATCAATGGGCGTGAAAGAATGATTTCTCTCAAATCCATCCTTGACGGTACAACAAAGTACTTTATTTTTTGTTCATTCACTTCACTTCAAATCACGTGGTTCGATAGGAAATTTTCACTTTTGGTTTAATAAGGAAAAGAGGAACCAAAGAAGCTTAATTGAATTGGAGTATCGTTCTAAGCATGTAGGTATGGCTAATGGCTTAAGAAGACCAAGTGGCTGTCTTAGGCAGTTATGATTGCACGTGATCATGGAAGAGCTGTGACAATTATTGTGTCGTTGACACCTTATAATTCACATGTTTTTTGGATTTTGCACAAGATCTTGATTGTTGAATTTATAGTAGAAGTTAATTTTTTTTGTGCGCAATCTGTATGGATGAAGGAAACAGTAGATGAGCAGAGGAATCTTATGAGGGCTAATGGGGTGCTGCGATCTAAGTACAGTTTTATATTCTCCAAAGCCACAACCTCACTCTATAGAATATTATACCTTTTGGTCCATCATATTAAATTATTAATTATGTTTGTGTGATGCTGCCAGAGTAGTATGATGGCACACTGTCAAAATGCACAGTCTATTTTAATTATAGAAGTATTGCAGAAAAACAAGATCGCATTTTTTAAGTAAATTCTTCAAATGGTCTAATTTGATAGAAAGAAAATAGTGTCTTGTTTCGAAAGTAGTGAAGTCCGTGCTGCATTTGCTGTACTTGCCTCATCTGAAATTATTGTTTTGAGCACTTAAGGCTGTAGCTTCTGTTTCTCTTGTTGTTTGACTGTTGCTTTAACATGCTGGTGCTATGAAGGTTTATGTGATTCTTATGAGATTGTACTTGAAATAGCTTGCTAGCTGCTGCATGTACTGTGATGGAGTAGGTAATGCTTTCTTGAAGTGGAAGTTCCTGGGTCTGATCTTTTAATAAAACATGTAATTGCTTCTCATAGAAACCCAATTTAATTTGAATTGGACAATGGGTCACTCTTGCATTCCTATGAGTGCATACCATGCTCCTATATTAGTTTTTCCTAAAATTTTTGTATTGTGAAGCTGGAAGCCGGGCTCATTTGATTCTTGGTGGAGATTTCATATCAACTAAAAATATGATGAAATTTTAGGATATAAGTTGGTGCAAATTTTGTCTTGTAAGTGTGATTTTGAGTTAGATTGAATGGATACTTTCTAATATAGCATATCATCCATAATATTATTATTAAAATTCAGTCTATGGTAGAGTTGTAGGTTGGCCATTGCAATTGCTATTGGCATACAGAATGGCAGCACATAATGGACATGGCAGAAATCACATCTCAAAATGCCAAGGAAGAAGTCTCCGGTCGGTGCAACCTGACCTAAACTCATGGCAAAAATGGTTTCCAATTTAAAACAAAAACAGTTTTAGTCCTTCAGAAGTTAACGTAAGTCTAACAAAATTTAAGATTTAATTAAGTTTCATATCTTATAAATTTGAGTATTTTTAATTGAATTTTTATTAAAAAATCTATTTCTAATGAATATTTATAATACTTTTTTTTATTTTTGTTTAAAATAAAAAATATTTTAAATACTGGTACAAAAATTTTAATAGACTTAATTGAAAATGCTCTGATTTATAACGTATTTAAAACTTAATTAAGTTTTAACTTAAAAAACAAAAATGGTTTTGGTCTGACTCAATTTTTTAAGAATTCTTCCTCCACCTCAGTATCCTATGCACTTCTAGGTTAAATTTTAATTTCAAAACTGACATTGTGAAAATGATTAAATTGTTCGTGTTTTATTAAGGCCACCAATCTTCTTCTATGTTGAACACCTTGTGAACAGTGCCAACACCTTGTGAACAGTGCCAACATCTTCAGTTTTCTCTTCAATACGTCTTCTATAGTGTTGTTTTTGAAGATTTTCAGAGTGATTGAACGATAAGGAAGACTTTCCGACTATTGTGTAATGTTTATCGGCGACAAGAAACTTTGGGAGGTCAAATTTTTGATTTTGGTAGATTTTTAAATTTTTGATATGACACCCAGATAAAGCCATCCGATTATTATTTTTTTTGAAATTTGAGAACTGGACAACCAGCTATCTAGTTTTCATTTTTTTGAAATTTGAGAACCGGACAGCTTTGGAGGGGGGGCATCTGATGTGTAAGTTGTGAATGGGACAGGGTGGCATTCGATTCACAATTTGAATTTTTTTGTTTATTTTTTTATGAGTTGTGAGAATGCTATGTTACATATATGAATACTCTTTGTATATATTCAGAAGAAGTAAACAAGGTGTATGATATAAACGATGAACATGAAAGTGGTTCCTTGGTTTGGAAAGAAGATTATATTCTTGATTTTACAATTGATAAGGTAAAATGATTTGTTTTTGTTTATATTTATGAAATATAAATTAATTACATACAAATGTGATATATTGTGTAGGTGTTTGGTACTCGAGATGAATTGCTTGAATGGGTTCGCAAGGTTGCATTTAGACTTGGCTTTATTGTTGTCATACTCAGATCAGATAAAACAACGGGAGCACAAGGTAGGAAGATCTATGTCTTGTTGGGATGTGAAAGAAGTGGAAAATATAGAAAGTACGAAACAGATTTAGAAGTGAGTATAACTGACACAAGGAAGTGTGACTGTCCATTCAGATTGCGTGACAAACCAATAAATTGGCTAACCAAAAGGTGAAGAAGATTGAGTTTTGAAAGTTATATGTGAGTTGAATAACTATGAATTGGCTAATATATTGGTTGATTACTCTTATGCTGGTAGGTTGCGACCTGATGAACACGCTTTAGTTATAGACATGATAAAGAGTCGAGTTAAACCAATGAACATATTGCTTACACTGAAAGAGAAGAATGAAAACAATGTGACAACACTGAAACAATTGTATAATACTACATACAAGAGATCAGTTCGAGGATCAAGAGATCAATAACTGAAATGCAACAGTTGATGTTGTTGGAGAGTGACAACTATATTCATTGACATAGGTGTCACGAGTCCTCCCGAGTTGTAAGTGATATCTTTTGGACTCATCCTGATTCTTTGAAGTTGTTAAACACATTTAACAATGTGTTGTTGATGGATAACACTTACAAGATAGATGAGTTAACCTTGTGGATGTAACACCTACAATTTCAAGCACTGAAAGCCTATACTTATTTGTCTTGTAGGTGCTATCCATCAATAACACATTGCTAAATGCGTTTAACAACTTCAAAGAATCGGGATGAGTCCAAAAGATATCACTTACAACTCGGGAGGACTCGTGACACCTATGCCAGTTGTCACGCTCCAACAACATCATTAACTGCTGCATTTCATATCTTGATCCTCTAACCGATATCTTGTATGTAGTATTATACAACTATTTCAGTGTTGTCACATTGTCTTCATTCTTCTCTTTCAGTGTAAGCAATATGTTCTTTGGTCTAACTCGACTTTTTGTCATGTCCACAACTAAAACCCATCGGGTCGCAACCTACCAACATAAGGGTGACCAACCAATGAATTAGTTAATTCATGGTTATGCAACCCACATATGACTTTCAAAACCCAACCTTCTCCACCTTTTATTGGTTTGTCACGTAATTTGAATAGATAGTCACACTTACTTGTGCCGGTTATACTCACCTCTAAATTTGTTCTGTACTTTCTATATTTTTCACTTCTTTCACATCCCAACAAGACATAAATCTTTCTACCTTTTGCTCCAGTTGCTTTGTCTGATCTGAGTATGACAATAAAAAAGCCAAGTCTAAATGCAACCTTGCGAACCTATTTAAGTAATTCATCTCGGGTACCAAACACCTACACAATATATCACATTCGTATGTAATCAATTTGCATTTACAAATCATTTTACCTTATAAGTTGTAAAATCAAGAATACAACCTTCTTCCCGAACCAAGGAACCACTTTCATGTTTATCATTTATATCAACACCTTGTTTACTTCCTCTGAATATATACAAAGACTATCCATATCTGTAACATAGCATTCCAATAACTCATCAAAAAAATAAAAAAATCCAAACTGTGAACCGGGCGCGACCCCATCCGGTTATCAAAATGTTTTGTAAACCGAATGGGATGGTGTCCGGTTCACAACTTACACACCAAATGGCACCCCCTTCCAGGGCATTCGGTTCTCATTTTTTTGAAATTTGAGAATCGGACATCTGGCTGTCCAGTTCTCAATTTTCAAAAAAATAAGAACCGGATGGCTAGCTGTCCAGTTCTCAAATTTTAAAAATAATGAAAACCGAATGACTTTATTTGGATGCCTTATTAGAAACTTCAAAAATTCACCAAAATAAAAAATCTTACCTCTCCGTCATTTCTGATTGTCGATAAATACTGCATAATGGTCGGAAAGTCTTTTCTACCCTTCAATCACCTTGAAAACCTTCAAAAACGATGCTGTAGAAGAGGTATTAGAAAGAAAACTTAAGATGTTAACACTGCTCACAAGGTGTTTGACGGAGAATAAGATTGGCCGTCTCAATAAAACAAGAACAATTTAGTCATTTTTAAAAAGTCAGTTTTAAAATTAAAATTTGTTATGGAGATGTACGAAGAAAGAACGAGGGTGGAGGAAGAATTCGTCAAAAAGCTATTCCGGATGTTTATAACCAAGCCCGATAAATTAAAAAAACGGAAACGAGTTGGGTCATAGACCTGACCAAGACCATGTCCAAAACTAAAATATTATTTAATATTGTTTTTGTATAGTACAATGAAGAATATAAAAGTTACATTGTGAAATGTACAGTCTGGAAGAAATATTTTAAAAAATTGGGAGTGCAGGAAGAAAGCGGTTTAACTAGCCTTAAACAACTAGTCGCCACGGCTACCAACCCATTCAAGTGCCACCGTTGAGGTGTGGCGCTGCCACTGCAAAAGAAAAGAACTGGTTGAACTTTAGCAGAATTCAAGTAGATACGTGGAAGCAAAAAACTGTTTTTTCTTTCTGTTTTAAACTGCTTTATTTATTTATTTTTTTTTTTAAAAACTGGTTTTAATGGGTTTTGAACTTAAACTAGCTTTGGAAGTGGTTTCAGACTGTAAAAACTGTTTCTGTGGAAAAAAAAGAAAATATAGATGTGGATTGGATTTGTAATTTCGAATGCTTACCTACCCGTAGTTCAGGGGACTACCTACATTGCTTCTCTGAAACTAACTTCTTCAATTTGTTAGTTTAATATCTGCTGTTGTTTTCGTTGGTTATTGGTAAAGGATCAATTTGGTTGCAGTGGGGCAGTCTTTATGTTGTGGTGAATGGTTACATTATGATCTGCTTATTGGGTCACACTTTAACACTCTCCAGTATCTGACTTGTTAAATCAGGGTCTTATTTTATTTGGTGTTGTTGTTGTGTCCAAGCTTGGCGTGTAATTTCTCTGATATGCCTATTGGACACATGGAGGATCACATACAGCGAAAAATAGTCAATAGTTCCGAGTAATGTTGTGTTTTCTGTCATTAGGCACTTTTATGACTTACTAATTGTAACTCAAGTGTCTGAAGAGATCTATATTGTAATGTACGTGTTGTCTTTGGTCTGGTTCAAGAGTAAGGAAAAAATCTAGTACGTAGTTGACTCCTGCGATTTCCTTAGTAACAGCAACATTTATTTTCCAAATTCTTTTCCAAATGAAAGCACCATGTAAGCATTACAATTCCTTATTTGGTAATCTCACTAAGATATCCATGTGAAAAAATAATTTAGATTCTCAAAAATATCAAGTTGTTAAAACTATAGCTCAGCAATAGCCCTGGTGTTCGTACAAGGATTAGTGTGGATCAATAACAGTATAGATCCATATTGACATTGCCAATTCCTGTTTGTTCATTGGATTTTACGAAATTAATTATAAAATGCTCAACACTTAAGCCATTATATAGATCGTGGAAACACTGCACAGGCAGCATACTAAAAAGTAGAATACATGAACTGAGTGAGAGAAAAAAAAATGTTAACAATAACAATGATGCCCGAAACATCCTTGCTTGCGGTGGGTGAAGGTCTAGACTATAGAGTTTGTATGCTTTCTTTCTACACCTTCGTATTTTCAAAAATATTTTTTTTTTAATTATGTAATCTGAAATATAATTTTATATAATACGATCCAAAATATAAATATTTTTTATTTTAAAAATATATTTGGATTGTGTAATTCAAAATACAAAATCTTATTTTATATTTTAAAATATACAATCTGAAATACAAATATATATTTTTTATTCTAATTAAGAGATAAGAGGGTATAAGATTTATTTAATTTTTTTATTAAGAATATATTGGTCAATGTGCTGAATCTACGGAGGTGCAGGGAGAAAGCAGGGAGGTGCAGGAAGAATGCGTCTGGTGGTAATGGGTAAAAGTGGTGTGGATTGGGTTGCTTGTGCTTTTAATCTATTGGACCTGATATTACTACATTTTACACAATAGGTATTGTTTTTTTATATAATTTAAAAAAATAGTTATTTAATTAAAATTATAATTTGTACTAATTAAATAATTTCAGTATATTAACTACATTTTAAATTTATATTGAATAATTTAAATCGTAATATATAATACTATTTATAATTATTAAAACTTTTTTAAGAAAATGTCTTAAAATTCTCCATCAACACTTATTATTTCGGTTTATGTGTTTCTATCATATCGTATTACTCATCACACCTATATCTCTCTAGATGTGATTTATATGTTGGGTGTTCACCTATTGTTTTCCAATTAATTTATATAAAATGGACTCTTGTTTTCTTCTCCAGAAAGGATCATTTTATTCAATTTGAGTTAGGAAGATGAGAATATTTCAACAGCCAAAGAATTGGATGATCGAATATGTTTAATTAGACAATTATGATCAGATGTCGATACAGTTCCAATGTAATTAAAATTGAAACTAAGATTACGAAACAGTGTATAAATGAACAACCGCTACAAAATGTTTCCATTTTAAAAATAAAAACTATACATAAATCAAAATAACACATCTAAGGTGGATCGTTGATGAAGAGCATACATTTTCAGACCCTGTGCAAGGCATGTCAGGATTACTCTTCTCCATTGACAAAGAAATGGTGTTCTTATTCGTCATCTTCATTCTTTGATAGCTCCTCAAATCCAGCTAGACAGAGTACAGAGTAGGTGTAAATTTAGATATGAAGAACATAAAATTTACAAAAAAAATTCCTGTCAAATTTCATGGTTTCGTACTACTATTAAAGATCAAATCACTTGAAAAAAATGGAACTTATTACTTTTTATTCTTACTTTTATGTATTTTGTTCAATTTGATTTTCTATGAATAAAATATTTAATTAACTTCTTTAATCTTAAACAATAATATGACTATTTTCTACATTGAAATTGATTACTTTAGTTTTATAATTCATCAAGCAGTTATTCGGTTTGTTGTTTGATCCCGTGACCCTTTTGTTTTTACAAGCTTTCATGTCAAAATTCTTACAGGGGCCATTGAGGTTTGACTTGAGACATATGATGATGAGGTAGCCAATGATGGTTACTTAGCCAAAAAGATTGATAAAGTTTGCTGGGAATCATAACATGATTTGATTTTGAAATGTCCACACTGTCACAATAGTAAAAAAGATGTTGGCTTGCAAGAGATTCCAAATTATGCCCCTAATGGGTTTGGGCAATGTAAGGTCTTGAGAATTGAAGTGATGAACATAATATTTGATGTGTGGTGGTGGATGGGAAAAACAAAAGGCACATGACATGTTGATCATACAATTCAACTTAATTGTTGACAACTGCCTTAGATGACTTGATACTTTCATCACATGGGTAGGCTAGCTGGCAACACTTGTTCACAAACCCTCATCAAACTTCATAAAGTCCAACACAACCCATACACTCTTCATTGTTCTTGTTTAGAAACATGGTATGTTAGTGTTCTCATTACAAACACAAAATCTCTTAAACCCTTTTTTCCTCTGCAAACAAACAAACCATTTACACCACAAACACTGTAGCATATATATTAACCTGGATTTCCAAGCAATGTTTTTGTCTCAGACCATTTTCTTATTTGCTTTAATCATTCTGCTCTCACATTGCTTTTTGGCATATGCTTAATGTTGTATTTGGAGTAGTGAAAATAAAAGAAGAATAAAAAGTTAAGCCTGAATATAATAAAATGGATGCAGGCTTTTTCGGTTGCATATGCAAGAAAATAGTAAGGAAAATGTTTGAATTGTGAATTACTTTGTAACCATATTCTAAAATAGTAAGAAAAAGAAAAATAGTGGGACAGTAGCACACAGGCCTAAAATGTATTGGTTTTTGTTCCTTTTTATTTTGCCAGAGGTATAAGTAATTAATTTGATTTTACATATATACTATGAAAAAAAAAGTTATATTTGGAAATTATGATCTTATACATCTTACTTATAGATGTTTGAAGAGATGAAAAGGAAGGGTGGGTTTGTTGCCCCCTTCCATGAGCTCAAAGGAGATGAAAGTTTATGAATTTTACCCTTTACTTATAGTATAAATTTGTTCTCAATATGTTGAGTGCTTTGCTCCTTTTATTTACATGCATGTAAATAAATATACTACCGCAACATTAATTAAATTTTATATTTGATATGAGAATTTGTGCAGTTTAATTTAATTTATAGTTTATTTAGAGTTTGAAAATTAATTAATATTATGATGAAAATTTTGGAATACAAAATAAAATATTTGATTTTAATTGTAAACAATACTTTAGGAACTAATTAAAAAATAAACATTACCGATTTAAAACATAAAAAAATATTTATTTAGGATTTATTTACTTAGTGCATAATCGATTATGCACTATTTGACAGGGAGGACATTATTTAATACCTCTTAACTTATTTAATACCTTAAAAAATAATAATTCTAAATAATATTTACAACATTAATTTAATTTAATTCCTAAATTAAATCTTACTTAATTTCTAAATAATTTGGTAAATAAATTTAATTTCAAAAAATTAACTTCCTACAAAATTATATTTTCAAAATAAAAATATGTACAACAATACTCATACTTTATTTTAAAAAACGTACGTAAATAACATAATTAATTAACTAAATTTTTCAATTCAAAATATTCCTAAATAAAATAATTCTTAAATAATTAAATTTCACTATTTGTTAAAAATCATAACAAATATCCTATATAATTTAAATAAATGAATTAATAAAAATCATAAATTATTAAATATAATTTTTAACGTATTCAATATCAAATAATTAAAATCTTAAAATCAACTTAATTCTTAAATAACTACTAGATAAATTTAATTCCAAAATTTTAATTTTGTTATCAATTTTTTAATATCATAAATAGATTAATATTCTAATAAAATAAAATAAAATAATAAATCATTAAAACAATGATAAGTACTAAATAAATTAAATTTTTACAAAATTATAATTACTAAAGAAAACTTTATACATTAATACTCATCTTATACTTCAAAAAAAACACATAAATAACATGACTAATTAATTAATTTTTTAATTCAAAATATTTCTAAATAAAAAGAATTCCTAAATATTAAATTTCACTATTTATTGGAAACCATAATCAACATTCTATATATTTTAAATAAATTACTTAATGAAAATCATGAATTATTAAATATAATTTCTAGCGTATTCACTGCCTTAAATAAATAAGAAACGTAATTATAAAATCTTATTTCTTTAACTTATTCAATAACTTTAAAAAATAATAAACTAAAATAATATTTACATCTATATTTTCAATAACTAAAATTTTTCAATAACTAATTTTTTTTTTAGACAAAACCAATTAACATGTGCGTATCATGTCATATGCATTTCATTTTTTCTTTAAACAGACCAAATATTTTTTATATTCCTATATATAATATAAGAATATACTAGGTATCCAAGTATTGCTAGATAAGATTAATAACACACAACAGATAACACCAAAAATAATAATGTCAAGCACCATCAACAAATTATAAACACTACTTCGACAAATCAAATCAAAATACTTCAACCTATCAAATATACCTAAATAACAAACACTCAATCCAACACACACTCATCCACACACCAATAATAATCCAAGAGTATTAAAACACCAACCAAACTACCACAAGGTCAGAAACAACACTAGAGAAAGTTCGCCAAAGAAAATTACTACCAATAACCTCAAAGTATTAAGAAAAACTTCATTCAAATGCCAAAATTCAAATGATAATCGCTAATGCGTACAAAATTTTACATATAATTGATTTTGGTAGCAGGATAATTGATTATGCTTGACAAAATATACATACAATCAATTATATGCTCTTTCATAATCGATTATCCCATGAATCTCACATTATACTACAACGAACCTCGCTCACCGCAGACTTCTGCTACCATATTCTTCTATGACGATGAAACTCTACTACCACAACACACTAAGCCACCAGCTTCCTCACTCACCATGAATGTCCAACTCATGAGCTCATAGGAGGCGAACAAAAAACGAAAACAAGGAGAAAAAGACTAAACACGTAACCACATTACACTCCAATGTGTCTTTTTAGTGGTGAATTTGAATCTCTCAACCACCACTAATCAAAGCATTCAAGATTCTTCTGTCATCTCAAAAGAATCCATGCCAAAGGAGATGAAAGAATATTTGCCAAAAAGAGTTGACGCATCTATGCCGTGTTAGGTTACACAGTCGAGACTATTGTAAAAGCACATGCAAGATTAAAAAATGTGTTAATATTCATAAAATATTTATTTAAATAGCGCGCGCACGCACACACACATATATATATATAATTATAAAATATTTATTTAAATAGCGCGCATATATATATATATATATATATATAATTATTATTTTAAATATTATGATACATGAATTACATAGTTTTTCTTTTTTTCTTTTTTATCTCAAATATAATATCAATCATAACCATTCCTAAAATAGATTATTATTTGTCTTTTATTATTTCAATAATGGTTTCATAAAAACCTATATAATAACATCTTCACTAAAAGAAGCATTATTTCATACTCATTATTGTTCTTTATACTATTATGACTCTTTAATCCTTTTCTCACTTGCCAATGAGAAATTTTTTTGCATGTATTCATTTGATAACTGAAGAACCTTATTCATTGATCATTTCCTTAATGTCCATACTTCAACACAGATTTTCCCAAACTCATCTAAAGATATTCCATCTTCTGTTAAGAACAATTTTTAATTATGTAAATGTTATTATTTTTTACTTTTAATTTCTATAAAAAATATAATTCTTCTTATGTTCAATCCCTTTCTTACTTTTAGTGACTTTATCAATGTTACTAGAGATGCTTCTTTACATGATAACAAAAGTTGAAATCTCATAACTTCTTTTTAATAAAAAAAGAAAAAATATAAATAAAAGGTTTAAAGTAATATTTTAAAACAATAAATAAATCTCTTAGAAAACTAAAAAAACTAAAAATTATATTTATAAAAATAAAAACCATATTAAGTATAAAATAAAAGTATTTCCTAAGTACATAAAACATTAATTAAAATGAGTACTCATATAGTTGTGTTAAAAATGTGTTATTCATCAAATACAACAACTAGATTCAATTTTGTTATGAATTGATGTAAAATTTCTTAGAATAAAAGTAAAATTTATTTGAATAAAAGTATTCCGTTGTACTCTAGTCATATTTATTTCATTCTATTAATACATTCTTACATCACTACTCTAGCAAATATTTTTTTTATTATTGCTTTTTGGACCTTTTTTATATTGATTAACCTACATAGATAACACATAAAATTTAAATTTTTATATTAATTAAATAATTAACTTACATAGATGAGACATATAAAATTTAAATTTTTATATTAATTAAAAAATTAACTTAGTAAATCATATTTTCAATATGGATTCCTTTTCGACTGTCATAAGAATAACAGTAACACATAACACTAAAGCTTATAGCGTAAAAACCAATACAAAACCAATTGGCATAAAAAGTCATATTGTATATCCGATGTTAAGTGGTTTTTCAAAATTATTTTTCTTAAATTTTTTTTTATTTTATCCCCTCTAGAAAGTTAAAAAAATTACACATATAAATTTTCATATAGACTTATAAGTTATAAAAACATGAAATATACAAATACAAATAAATTTTATATATAAATATAAACAGCATGCAAAATGATAACAAAATGTATCATTACATTATAAAAAGGTGCAAATTATCATAAATATTTAAAAATACACCAATATCAAAGTCACACTTTTCATATTAATTATGATTATACTTAATATAAAAAATATTATTTTAAAATATTATATTGGATTCATTTATTTTTCTTCCTACAGATAATAAAAGAATCCCACATGTAAATTATGAGGCAAACTTATAAAATATTGATATGAAAAATTATAAGTATAACCAACAACATAAAAAGTTTATTCATAAGGCTATTTTAAGAAAATAAGATGTATATTAGTCTTATAATTTACTGAAAAAATATTTTATGTAAGGTAAATATCAACCAAAATTGATTTAAAACAACTCTTTTCTATAAACAACAAAAGGCCAACAATTATTTCTATCATAATCACATGTAATTGGTACAATCTCTAAAATTGACAAAGGAACAAATACAACAATTGATGATAGGAAAGAAATGGAGAAAAGAGTTAGTACTTACGACGGAAAGAAAGGAAAACCAATAGAGCAAATGATGGAAATAGTGGTGATGTGTTGATAGTAGCATGCAATGGTTATTTAGAGTTAAGAGAAAGAGAAGTAGAAGAAGAACACAAAAATTAAGGAGAAGAGAGCATAAAAGGAAAACATTCCTTTTTTTAACCTAAACAAAGACTTTTTATGATGGTTAAAAGTTTAATGACACAATAAATACTTACCATGTGGATTTAAAATTAGAATCAACCTAAAAAATCTTATTTTATTTACAAATTTGTTATATTCATATTTATATTTGAAATATTTTAAAAAAAAAACAGAATATATTTCTTTTATCATGCATTGAGTTTTATGAGTAGAATCCTGACAAGCGTCTTTATTCGTATTGAGAAGGAAATTACCATTAAAGCTATACTCAACCTACTAAAACATACTTATTTTTAAGATCCAATTATGGTCATAATCTTGGTATTCTTTCATGTGAGTGTGCTACCACATTTTTTCAGGCCAATTAATGAAGAACACATACTGAAGGATTTTCGTTATACCATGGGTCCAGACCCTTTAATTTGTTACTGTTCCATAAGAATCTCTTTCTTCTTTTCTTTTTTGTGACTAACTCTTATCTTGAAAAGTGATTCACGATTGTGCTATTTCATGAACATTGTCAATCTGTCATCTTGTGTTTCATACTCGTATCTGTAACTAGGAATCAGATTCATGGTTGACACTTTCTGGAATGCAATTTCACATTACCCGTGACACACACTTTTGAAAATCAATTCTTGCCATGGCAGAATCTCCCATTTGTTTTACCATTACGAATTTTATTCCTCAAAATCATTCCAATTTCATTGTGATCAATTTATCATTTAAGAATCAGAACCAAGTCAAAAAAGAAAAAAAAAAAATAGGAGAAACAAAACTTTAGGAATATCTATCTACCAGCACTATAGTTTTGGCTGTTTGGTGTTAGGCATCAGCACAGTGTTCTCCTTTCTCATCCTAGAAAATTAAAATATACTTTTTAATATAATTAAGCCTTGACTCTGATGATAAATAATCTACATTAATATAATCATAATAAAAAATCAAAGATTTTCTGAAATCTAGTTGTTTTTTTGGTGGGACAAGTAATTCTAGTTTGGTAAAACAAAGATGTTTCATAATGTCATGAAATTAATTATTGGACATTATGGTCAAACGGTCTGCAATGTGGCACAACACCTTACTAAGATCTTTGGAAAATAATATCTATTGTTGCAATGGGTGCATTAACGTAATCGCAGAAAGAGATGGTTTCTTGTGGAAGCAACCTTGGTTTATTTAAATTCAAGGGTCAAAGCAAACTTCACCTAATTAGTTATTTATGGGATTCCAAGACTTACACTACACTATAGATTATCACCTACACGATTGAAATAGAAAAAAAAAAAGTGTTTGCGATTTAAGTGTATATTTGCAATTAGCTGATTTTATAAATCTAAAAATTTATAATCTATGATTATGTCTTAACATTTTAACTTTATTCCTGTTTTTATTAAAAAATAGTTTTATATTTAAACCGAATTAATTAATTTAAAATCACGGTTTAGTAAATGTAAATAAGCAAAAATTAAATACAATATAGTATAACAATAACCAATTGTCTAAATAATGGATTATTTAAATAATTTAGTTTTCATAACTATATATTCTTAATATGTTATTTTGGGTAGGTCGAAAGTTGGAGATCTTAAACACAGTGTCACGCTAATTATGTCTAAGTCCAGAATTGATTCTGTAAATGTATGCCTTGTTCACATTAGTACTTTGACTAAAAAGAATTCAAAATAAGTGACATTTAAACATATTTTTTATATATTAAGTAACGCTTTAAGTTTTAACTTTTAAACACAATCAGGATAAAAAATTATATTTTGACCTGTATTTACAAAAGTTACTTCATATACATGACATTTCTTCCGGGGATGTATTTAATTACAATCTAAAAAATTTATTGGTAAATAATTATATTCGTTAAACATAGTTATTATTAACATTAATAAATATAATAAAGATTGAATTAGAGTTTGAAATGACGAGTTTTGTAAAGCTGTGTAGATCATAGTAACAAAACCTACAGTAATACAAAGTAAAGGATGTTGCGAAGATAGAAAAAAAAAATTGTAAACTAAAGGATCGTGAAACTTTTTCTTTCTTTTTGCGTTTATTAAGGATGTAAAAATAAATTTTAAAATAAATTTGAAAATACAATGAAATTTACTTAATAATTTTTTATTTCAATTAAAGTTTAATTGATATGCATGGTTAATTAAAGATTTTTTTTTTCTTTAGAATTCATCCAATTACTACATCATATTATATTAATGAACAATAGCAATATTAACAATAAAAATGATGCACAAATCACCCGGATGATAGATTTGACAGTACCATTTTGTTTTAAACTATTATTGACTAATGTAGAGTTTAATGAAGAAGTATCAGTGTAAAATAAGTTTATATGGTCAATTAATAAAAAGTCATTAATCTAATATCATGTTTAAAGAGGAAGTTTATTTTTCAATTACCATGTCTTACCATCTTACTAAACAATATAAATTTACTGTGTCTTTTAGACCAAAAGAATTGGAAGAGAAAGAAGAGAGTTGAGAGTATGGAGAAAATAGAAACATCACCGAATAAGGAGGAGAAAAGTCAAAATTTACCATATAAGTGTTAAAGATTTATGAAGCATAAGGGTCACAAAACTTGTAGATGAGACTTCTGGTGCATGATGTCTGAACATGTTTATTCAAACTTGCTAAGCATAATTTAACTTGAGTGTTACCATTAACAAAGGGGCAACAGATATTTGAAATCCATTTCTTGAATTTTCATGTCATGCATAGCCACAGCCATAGCAATAGCAATAGAATGGGGTCAATTGTAGCCTTTTATTATCCTTGGTACCCCATGTGCTTAAAGCAACCTTTCCTTTCACTGACTCTTCCCTTTTATGTTCCCTGCAAAGTTTTTTTTAATCACTCATCCTTTTGCTTTGGTTATTACTCCACTTAATCTCCCCACACAATACACACATCAACCAAATCTAAATCCCTTTCTTTGTCCCCCCTCCTATGTCCTATCCCATTCTTAAGAAACACAATTAGAAGCACATGTCCAAACTCAACTCTTTTGGATCCAATTCTTGTTCTTGGTAGTGTTGCCATGAAGGAGTTTCCTTCTTGTTTTGGAGAAAATGGGGTTCAGGTTGCTGACTCATCCTCGTCAAACACCACAAGAGCGGCTCAAAATGTTGTTACGTGTGTGTACCAGTGCAGATTAAGAGGCCGTTCATGCTTGATCACGGTCTCCTGGACCAAAACTCTGATGGGTCAAGGCTTGAGCGTGGGAATAGATGACTTGGGAAATCATTGTCTCTGCAAGGTTGAGATAAAGCCATGGCTATTCTCGAAGAGAAAAGGGTCCAAGAATTTGGAGGTCCAATCTGGTAAAGTTGATATCTTTTGGGATTTGAGTTGTGCCAAGTTTGGTTCCGGGCCTGAGCCACTGGAGGGGTTCTACTTAGCGGTTGTGTTGAACAAGGAGCTGGTGTTGCTCCTAGGGGATCTGAAAAAGGAGGCATGCAAGAAGATTGACAGCGATTGTGCTTTTTCCCACTGTGGAACCGTTTTCGTTGCGAAAAGAGAGCATGTTTTTGGGAAGAAGTTTTATGGTGCAAAGGCTCAGTTTTGTGACAAGGGGCAAGTGCATGATGTCACAATTGAGTGTGATACTGTGGGTTTTAACGATCCCTCTCTTGTGATTCGGATTGATAGTAAGACAGTGATGCAGGTGAAGCGTCTCAAGTGGAAGTTCCGAGGGAATCACACCATTTTGGTGGATGGGGTTCCGGTTGAAGTGTTTTGGGATGTGCATAATTGGCTCTTTGGGAATGCTATGGGCAATGCAGTGTTCATGTTCCAAACATGCATTTCAAGTGAAAAGGTGTGGGAAGGCCAATCAGTTTCTGATACCGCTGCACTAACATGGGCTTCTTCTCAGAAGTTTAAGGATTCCCAGTTGCAATGCTTTGGGTTCTCTCTCATTTTGTATGCTTGGAAACATGAGTAGTCAATAGAGTTGTTAAATCTTGTTCCTCAATGTTATATTTATATTGACAGACACATTTTTCAACAAGGAAACTAATAAACTTGCCCCTTTTTTTCTCATCTTGATCTTGCATAGCCACGCTTTTTAATTATATTTTATTTTAGTATAACTTTTGTAATCTTGTATCGTTTTTTCCAGAATGTGTGGGCGGAAATGAGTGCAAAACATATGGTCTGCAGAGAGAGTAAATGTGTGTGGTAAATAAATTTTCTTAATGGTGTGACTATCAAGAATGATCTTCTGTTTCCAAATGAGAAAAAGAAAATCAATAGCAACGTTGTTGGATTTTTCTTATTTTGATTGTCAACAAGCATTTAAATTTTGATGCAGTGGACTAATATGAAATATAAAGAGAATCTAGCGTACAACAGATTCAAAGTACTGCATAGATGGCAGCTTTTATCTGATGCGTCGTTCCTACCTATGTTTTGTTTATTTTTATTTTCGTAGATCCAAGTAACACTTATTCATCAATTCTGATCTAACACTCGAGCAAGTGAAGACCGTGTCAAATATTTTTAAACACACAAGAGAGAGAGAGAGAGTTATGAAGAATGTCTCTGAAATCTATGATCTCCCAGTATGCAATTGAAGTTCAATATGAAAATGCATGCAGAGACAGAGACACGAAAGGGAAAAAGCAAGCAACACTTGACGGTAGGAACAGTGCAAATAACTGATGCTTCTGGCGACCAAATGTCTCATCCACTAGCTAATGTTGTAACTATTTCATCATGCTCTGCAATAATCTCTGTAGATGGCTGACAATTTTTAAAACAATTATTTCGCTTCCTTTCATAGTCTTTACTGCATTTGAATTGAATTTACGTACGGCGAAGCCTACTCATAGGTTCCAAATAGTAATCATCATGGAGAACACAGGTGATTTTGGCCAATATATCTGACATCTCATTATTTTTAATTTTGGGAAACACGAATAATGTGTCAATCTCAAATAACATTCTTTCAAGACTTACAATGTTCATATGTTGATATGCTACATTTTGCATTTAGAAAATAAATTGCTTCGCCCATCCAAATAACATACATGGTTGAAAATTACATAAGGATAATATTTGTTGTATTTTCGCATCACCTCACATTGGTGTTAAAATTTTTACTCGACTAGCTATAGGCAAAATAAAAAATAGAGCTGTACACTGTGCAAGTTGTATTGCCTTTTAGAAAATCACAATTTCCAAGTCTTTAAAATCTGAGAAAATTCCACCTAACGGGGCACAAACGAATACAAAAAGAATAATATAGTGCACAAATTCGGATAGGTAACACACAAGACTCAGACTCCACATCACAGACATTAAGCGACATGTAACAATCTAAGAAGTCTAGAAACGTAATGAGTTTACAATCAAGTGATAAAAATTCTATTTACAAAAAATAGTCGGAATAGTGCCGACAAGAGATCTCCGTGTATGAGTAGTAGTAATAGTGTTTTACAATCAAACATGTATACGCATGTAGTTGAAATCTAGAAAAAAGATAAAACCCCCCAACAATTTCAATATTATTCAGGAATCCTGTACCCAAACTCTCACAGTTGCATCACGAGCGAGACCAGCGGAAGCAATTTTGTTCTCTGTGGGGTGACAAGTAACAGATATTACAGTATCTGTATGGCCTTCAAGTCTTTGAATCATATTTTTCTGTTGAAGATCCCATAAATAAACGCAGCAATCTTCAGAGCCGCTAACAATATATCTCCCATTGGTCACAGAAAATGTAGAAGTTATGCAGTATACTCTATTCACATGTCCAGAATAAATTTTTAAGAACTTCCCACTCCCGTAGTTCCAGAGCTTCTGCATCCAGAAAAACTGTTTGGTCAGGGAAACTATCAAAGAAAACCACCAATATGCTAAACTAACATGCAAATTTAACTAAAGATAATGTTAAATGTCTCTAGGACACTACTTAATGTACTCCTCCCATCAGCAATGTAGTCAAAATTGCAAGAAAGATCATGGTATCGCACAATCCCACGATTTTGCACACCATGTCCAATTCATTACCCACACAAGATCACAACAGAGCAGATTTGCAGGATCATCAATGAAGATCATGAAAACATTTGAATCGAAGTGTTTTGAGTGTTGCACTGCTACCTTATATGTATGTTTGCATTTGTATTTATTAGGTCCACACAAAGAAAATAAACCATTTAAAACAAGAGACTATGAATGATGTTGTTTATGTCATGATTAATTCAATATTGGCTAAGGAAGGAAGGCAAAAGAAAATCATTGAGGAGTTCAAACTTGATGATATTCTATCCAATAATGAGTGGGTAAAAGAAAATGTTGAAGGAGACAATGAAAATGTAGGTTTAAATGATGCTCCAAATTCAAATAAAGATGATGTACACTTGGTTGAAAGTCAAGCCCAAAATGATGATTTTGTTGTCCCACCACTCAGAGGAGGATGTTCTTATTAATGTGCTTCATTAAAAAGATATAGTTAATGAAGATTCCTTGAGTTTTGGTTTTAATTTGAAAGATTTAAGTTTAGATGATTAGTGATTAGGCTTTAGCCATCTATGTGTTCTTGGACTTGGTAGTTGGTTTTGATAATTTGGTATTTTGTTTAGGCTACTTACACTTAAGTAATTAGGTATTTAGGTTGTTTTATTGTGATTCATGAGTTATGACTTGGTAGACATGTTTTCTTTCTTATGGTTTATATGATGAGCTTAAGTTTGATTAAGTATTTTAAAATGTGACACTATGATTGATTTTTTAGAAATTATCTATTCAATTTTATCAGTTCATATCTCATATATATGTAGGATCTGCTATTTATATTTCGATCCCACTGTTTACAATCTAGTGAGCACCTTCCAATACTAATGATAATCTCGATTTAACTACCTTATCCATCACGATTTCCAATGGATAATTCACCATGATTTCTAACTATTTCTCATGCAGAACCCCTTATCTTAATGATACAGAACATGAACAGAAGTAACTTTTTCATCAATCCTAGTCCTCAGGAGATAATATATATCAAGTTTCCAGGCTATATATCTACACAATGCCAGCAGCACGAATGATCCATACTTTATCTCAATACTTCCTGTTGTAGTTGATAAAGATAATAATAGAAAGATAAATTTCATTCAGAACAAACAAACAATATTATAGCTAATCTGGCATTTCCTCCTAGCGAGCATTCAAAAGCAGAGTCACAATTTATCTGAATTTCAGAAATCTTAGCCCGAATAATATGTGCTCTCTATAGTACACAAACAATCCAAGAAATTCTGTCTTCTTATCTAGCTTGCTTTAGTAGTTCTTTTCTTGTATATAAAGCTCTAAAGAGAATTTTAAATATCTCGATTGGGATTTCAAAGATCTTTTCCATGATCCGGTGGTGATACCTTTGGGAAAATTGTTTGTCTACCCAAGACATTGGGGTGAGGGAGTGGTTCAAATTAAAAATCAGGAATTATTTAATTTGGGTCTTATGGCTAAGTGTAGGTGGCGATCCAGAGGCTGCTTAGTATTAATCATTTGTCTCATAAATTTGGTCCTTTGGGATCAAATGCTTAATAAACGAGGCTGCAAAATAGCAACTCCCATTTGCTGGACAGATATATGATCGTCAGATAGTATTTTAATATTCTTCAGCTGCTCGGTCATGGTTTTTCTTCTGCAGTGATAAGAAAGCTAAGAATCGGCACGACCAATGGATTGATAATGGGGTATGGCTCTGGAAATGGCATTTGGAGGTAGAATGTATTTGTTTGAGAGGAAGAGCTCTAGACTAAGTTATCTACTTTGGTAAGCTCTGCGAGTTTATGCTAGCGTGTGATGAATGCGTTTGAAAGGAAGATAGTTCCATGATTTTTTAAATCAGCTTACTCCTTCCTTTTTGCAATCGCTGCTGCATTTCTGGCCTTCTACTAGAATAATAGTCCAGTAGATACTATGATCAAGCATTTTCGGAAGAGTCGTGTTCGTCTAAGGTGCGGTTTCCTTGATAGGATGGAGACTAAAACCACTATTTTTCTAAAAAGTTTGTATAAGTCTAGCAGGGCATTTCGGTGGTCTTACCGAAAAATTGATTAAGCTCATTTCCCTCAACAAGGTAGTTTTGAGATGTTACGTTTAGAAGAAAAAAAATCATGTTTTTTGTATGTCCTTGCTTGATCTATTTGGTTGATAGTAATAGTAATAGCATTACATAAAAAAAAAAAAAATACTCTATTCAGAATGTAAAAACTGATACTGAAGAAGAAAAAATGAGAAAAGAATGAAAACTCACGAGGGTGTCATTGAGAGTGGCGACCAGGATGAACTTGCCATTGGGGGAGAATTTGGCGAAGGAGACAGCGGGGACCTTATCGTCGATGAGGGTCTTCAATGGAGCAAAGGTTTTGGTGTCCCAAACTTTGCAAGAGCCGTCGTGGCTGGCGGAGAGGATGAGGGTGCCCTCGCGGTTGTAGTGGACGGAGGTGACGGGCATGGAGTGGCCGTTGATGATTTGGACGCATTTGCCGGTCTTCACATCCCAAACCCTAATGCTCTCGTCGAAGGACCCGGACACGATGTAGCTTGATTGGGGATTGAAGTTCACGCAGAAGACCGCATCAGAGTGGCCGCGGAGGATCTTCACGCAATCGCCGCCAGTGGCGTCCCAGATGCGGAGGGTGCAGTCGTCGGAGGCGGAGCAGATATAGTGAGAGTCCGAGGACCAGGCCAGGTCGGAGATGCCCTCAGAGTGGCCCACAAGACGGTGGAGGAGGGAGAGGGTGGCGGAGGACCAAATGATTAGGGTTTTGTCGAGGGATGCCGAGGCTAATAGCGTTCCGTCATTCGAGAACTTCACACACGATACGGCGCTTTCGTGGCCTGTTAGGGTTTTCAGGTGACGGTACGGTTTGTAGGTTTGGTTGCCGCCGCCGCCGCTGTTCGCGCTCGTCGCCATTTAGAAAGTTGCTAAATTCCGAAAGCAATCTCGAACTTCAAAATTGCAATCGAACGCAACTCGTTGCTAGCGTAGCTTATTATCGAACGCAGTGTCTGTCCAACTAAGAGCGAATGTTGGGAATTGAGAAAAACAATTAGAAAGAAGTGAATTTAGTGGAAAAATAAATTAGATAATTTAATTTATTATTAATGTTGTTTTATTCATTAATTATAATCTATAATTATATATAAAGGATATATGTTAATGTTTACTATGTATGTCCTGTATCTATACATAATATATGATCGATAATTATATATGTGTCACTCCTTTTATTACTAGTTAAATTATTTTACAGATCTTTGAACTTTTTTACTCTATTAATATATTTTTATTTTTTATTTCTCTTAATACTTTTTTTATTCTTTAATTTTTGAAGTAATATTTTTTGCTTTTTATATTTTTTTATTTTTACTTTTTCGGTTGAATTAACATTTTTTTATATGATCAGTACATTAATTATAATTATTTTATTATTTTTTTCCATTTTACTTTTATCTTTTTACAGTTATTTCAATTGTAATTATTCATAAATTATTTACATATTATTTTTTTTATCTGTAATAGTTTGTTCTTACCAAACTGGTATTGGACCAGGTTTGTTGAGGGCAACTTAATTCAAATCAATATAAGATAAGTAAGGGAAATAAGGTGAATAAAGCAAAACATATCTATATATATATATATATATATATATATATATATATATATATATATATATATAGAT
>Ga0209700_100468_pt1 | contig 75531 bp, 37 predicted proteins | sample SiratroredBW_FD_187528 | JGI IMG/M metagenome (GOLD analysis project Ga0209700, IMG submission 187528) | Root nodule microbial communities of legume samples collected from California, USA - Siratro red BW (SPAdes) (version 2) | ecosystem: Host-associated > Plants > Roots > Nodule | place: USA... | reverse complement strand
GTAAATCATAGATTTGCACTAGGTCTATGCTGCTTCCATAGGTAGTAGTCAATCCCTCTCATAAAGCCTTGGCGGTTAGGAACTGGGAAACATTATTTATCAAACTAATCTCAATATTCTGAATTATCCAGGTAAAGACAGTTTGGTCTGGTTTGTCTATTCCCATTTTTCATATGCTGATTCTATCTCTTCTGGTATCGGAGGTATACCTATCAGATGACTCTTCTTTCCTCTGCCACTGATAGCTTTCTTCATGAGTGTTACCCACAATAGATAATTATCTCCATTTAATTTAAAACCAATTGACAAATTGTCACGGCTTATGTTTGCTGAATCCCTAGGCCATTTACGAAGCATATTTGCAATTTGCAAAGTTGGCTCATTAGTAATGGTTGAGGAGTTATTCTGGTTTTGATTCATGTTGTTGCAAATTTCATCATCTAAAAATGACATTTTTTTTATTTTTTTGGTGTTTCAGCTATGAGGGGTATTGAAACAATGATGTTGGTTTTTGAGTTTCGAGGATCTAACCTACTCTGATACCATGTTGCGATAGTATCGATGGTTAAGAAAGGTTGGACAAGGATACGATAACTATGAACAAAAAATATGATAACATGGAAAAAGGTTTTTTTTATTGAATGTATTATTCTGTGTTTACAATAGTTCACTTAATATAAAATTCTAGGAAACTAAATATATAAATTATTCTAAATAAATACATATGATATTTTAATGATTTGTTTATTTGATACTCCCTTCATTATTTCTCTGATATTCTTACTAATATTCTATTATATTCTCTTGATTATATTTTGTATTCTATTTATTTGTTACTCTAATTATAATATTCTAACACCTATTTCTAAGAAGGAAGAAGGTGTTATGTCTTATTCCCTGAGGCAGAACGAAGCACACAAAGGCAAACATAATTAGATTAAGGTACATTATTTCAATCTGGTAGGTACATAAATACATGGAGTGGTGGTAGCAACTAGCAAGGCATTAAGACACTTCAACTTTGTTCTGCACTCTGAAATGTCCAAACATCGGTTTAAGCTAATCTATCAAACACAACCTTTTTTTGTTTGAAAGAAAGCAGTGAAACCTCTAAACCAAACACACAGTTAATTGATGAAGTTTGAAGCTTTAGGGGCATTTGGGTCCTCCTCTTTTGGTCTTCCAGTTGTTGTAGCAAGGGCAAACCTGCTTGTTGCCATAAGTTCCAGGAGGCACACACAAGCACTTGGCACAGCACTTCTGGCAGAAAAACAGACACGGTTTCTTGTATTGCGTATTTGAACATCTAGCTGTGCAACGTGGGCCACATTCTGCAGTTTTGTGCATTCAAGAAACATCATCAGATTCCAAAACAAAAAGATTGGAAAGAAAGAAAGAAGTGTTGAAAATTTTTCAATCCAAGTTGTACTTCATAGAAAAGCGTTAAACTGATCAATAGCAGCTAGTGAATTAACTTGCAGAACCTGCTGCATAACTTCACTATTCAATTCTCTTTTTTTAAACTAGTAGTTGTGAATTTGTGATGGAAGCAATTTAATTGGTCCTATATTATCAGTATTACCTTGTGGTTTAAGACTGCCTTCAGTGATGCCACGCTGCAACTCACAAACAATAAGTTAGCATAAAATGGAATTGAGAAACTGGAATAAAATTCAACATGTGAAGCAATCACTAAAATGTGTAGTTACCTGTTTTAGAAATGAAGATTTAAAGTTCCATGGAAATTAGTGTGAGGAAGCCAAAATATTGATACTTTTAGTCTCATGAGAGGCTAAATTGCAAATATCAAAAATAGGTCTATGAATAAGGTATAATGGTCCCAGATTGGATGTCAAAGAGAAATTTGTTTCCTCAAGAACATTTAGAAAACTCCAGACATTGACAATTTCGAAGTCCAACCCCTTAATTAGATGATAGTAAAAAAAGTTCCTTCATAAGACAGATTCTAATTCCGTTTACTTGTGATACTATGATTGTTACTGATTTGAAGAATTTTCATATAGGGAAAAATTACGAGATTCTCACTAAGTAGATAGTCCCATAAGATATAAGAGTAATGTGATTAATCATTTCATCAATCCAAAAAGAGAAATTCTCACATTATAACAAAAAAAGAAGAAACTCACATTGGGAAAGTGGGTGGTGTTTTGGTCAGAGTGAGGAGGTGGAGCCAAGTGGGTGGTGTTTTTGTCAGAGTGAGGAGGTGGAGCTAAGTGGGTGGTGTTTTTGTGAGGTTGTGGAGCTGGAGCCTCAACGGTGGACACAACAATCTCTGCCTGAAATATAATTAAATTGTGTACAATGTCAGAAGCACTAGTTACACAAGCAACAAAAGAAAAAGTTGTTTATACACAGTATTGCATCCAACCAAACTTTATGAAAAAGCATGCCGGAGAAATCTAATGATAGAAGAACACAACAATAAACAAAGGAGTTAAAGAAGCAACATTGTATTGTGTATTACTTATAGTCATGCTAATGCACTACTTTGTTGCCATTTCTGGTTAGAGTGGCATGATCCTACTCTCACTCCATCTTGAAACAATGAAGTGTACTCTTTTAACCAAAAATAAGATAAGTTCAAGTGGGAGTTACAATGCAGAGCTTACAAGTAACAGAGTAAGACTACTAAAGCTGAGATTGGAGTTATAAGAAAATGAGAAAGAGAAGCTATATGATTTGCTTTGGCTTACATGGTTTTCTACAAGAAGTAGCAGCATTTGCACAAGGAAGAGCACCATGGTGCTTAGCTTTCTTCCCATTGCTTAAAATGGACCTCACGCAAAGAAACTGTGAGAAGAAGAATAGTGAGAAACTAGTGACACATGAGATTTTGAGTCTATTTTATAGATGAAATGAGGCACTGCATGCACTAAAATTAGCTATTGTTTTAGATGGAAAAGCAAAACACTCCAACCTTTGTTTTCCTAAAAGGACAATTACAAACGCAATTACAAGCTCACCCTTTCCACGCCATCCATTGTGCTTGTTGAATTATTTATGAGTAGACATATATATGTATTATTTATGTATGATTTCCTGCTTTTAAAGGTTGTGCATGTTTGAAAATGTGATAGATCACGTTAAAAAAAATCATAATAGTCTTGAAGTTACTCTCTGACATTAAAATTGTGTGAAAAATAACGAATTATGAACATGGTACTGAGTAACTTCAGATATAGATATATTCTGACACAGTTCTTTAAAACAGATGCACAAAAAATGTTCAGTGTGGTTTTTATTGTCACCTTGAAACCGAATATACAAGTAGTTTACCAAATGAATGCGCAAATAGGCAATATCATGGAGTTGAAAAGGATAGCAAACATTAGTACATTAAGTACAGGTTTGTTTGAGTTTATTTTGGTGAAACATTTACTTAAATTACCAGCATTCTCAAAAAAAAAAGTTACTTTCTAAAAGCAACCCTTTTGCTAAACATGCATTTTCAATCATTTCTTCTTAAGTATAACAATAATTACTACAAAATGACAAAGGAATGAACTGGTGAGAAATGAAGAAAAGGGGTGAAAGATAAGAAAAGACCTTTTTAGTGGTGGTGAGTTGAACCACAAAGAGGAGCCAAAACCTATTAAATGAAAATCAAAAAGAAACAAAGAAAGCATAGTGAATACTTGGTGAATCTTAGAAGAAGTTAAAACTAGGGGCTGATGGTTAGTGTGAAAATGACAGGTTGCCATGTCACATGTGCATCCCCATGTGATTTCCTAATGCAGCATCAGAGTAACTAACAGTGTGACACAAGAACAAGGAAACACCGTACACTAACCTCTCACCCTTGCTCTACCTTGTCCTTTATATCGACCTGCCACTATGAGAATCCTTTTGAGCAACAATAGCATTCCCGTGAACTACTTCATGCATTTGCTGTATTCTCTTTTACACCCCTTTGATCTTGAAGTTGTAGCACTTGATTTTGCTGGTTTTTTGAGAAGTGCCCTTCACATTTTGCAGCAATCCCTTTCAGCCCTTGAAACACATCACATATCAAACAAAATCTTGTGAAAATGTGATTTTCTTTTTTTTGCAGTTGATAGAGATGTTTTGATGTTGGTATGTCATTGGTGATACCATGCGGTGGCTTTTTTTTATCACCGCTTCTCAGAAGATATTGTTTTAATTATGTTTGGCGTAACTGTGCATTTCTTTTGTTATTAATGTGTGGATATTTTTGTTTTAGTAGCTCCATTTTAGTTTAAAATTAAATATTTTGAACACTTTTGTTAATATATGAATCAAATTGAACAATGAAAACTGAAATTGCCCACTATTAAACACTTGTTTTGTCATATTTTATCATTTCATTTTCCATTGCTAGTTTCAATTTTTTTTATACTTTCGAGAATGGGTTATCATTTTTATGCATAAAAAAATGTGGGGAGAGTTAACCGTCCATATGAACCAGTGAGGGTTAGGTATTCAGTTGGTTCTGTTGGATTGCGCTCGTGAAGTAACATTTGTCTGTATTCGGCACACATAAAGAGGTTTTTTTTTTTTTTGTCAAACCCATAACTTTTGTGTGTATAGTGCTTTTATCAATCAGAAACGCATCAAATTGTGTCACGATTCTCAACAAGTGCTTCACACTTAAAAGGTCTCAATTTATTCAGTGCATCATCGAGCTATGAGGATATGCTAATTGTCATACTTACTGTTTCTTTCCAATGACGAATTTGCAAGGATGGATGGTACCACTGTGAATAAAAGTAAAAAAAAAAGTTAAAAACTCGAAGAATAATAATATTTTATTATTATTATTATTATTATTATTATTATTATTATTATTATATTAATTATTATAGTTATTATTATTATCTTTATGAGTAATAATATTATATGACTATTATTTTTATCTTAATTATTATTATAATTATTTTATTGACAGATTTTATTTCCAATAATTAAATAATTAATTTACAGATAAATTTTACCTACAAATCTACTTTGGTAGCTATATATGAATTAGATTTATCCGTAAAATTCATTGATAATTATTAATAAAATTAGTAATAAAATATGTTAATCAATTGATTGTTTAATTATTCCTTAGTGAAATTCGTTAGTTAGTAATAATATTTTATTAGCAGATTTAAATCTGCTGGTAACTATTTATTGATAAATCTGAAATTTTTTTATAGTAACGTATCTTTCTTACAATCATTTGATTTTTTTTATAAAAAAAACTATCTAGCATAATGAATGTCAATGAGTTGTAAATTACTTTCTTTTTTACCTTTTGCAATATCCTTTGACCAATTCTTTCTCTTTTTAAAACTAGGTTCATAATGGAAATAGGGTTAAGGTTTTCTTTTTATCAGCACAAGGGTTAAGATAATATGAAGTCCCATGCAAAATCCAAGCTGATTATCCCACTGCTCATTAATTATTTTTCAAATAGGTTCATAGCTATAAATGCAATATGAAAAATAATTACATAAGTAAATAATTAAATTTTAAAAGAGAGAAGGTTTAGAAATTTTAATTTTTCTTGATATTATTAAATTTGAATCTGATATTCTCCTTTTCACAATTCATCTCGACTTAATTTGGACTTGAAATTTTTTTGGGTGCATGAAACATATCTTTTTCACAATTCAATGCCTTGAGTTGGGTTTTAAAAGACTCAATAGAAAACAAGATATACCTAAATTCAACAAAGCAGGGAAGATGATGGGAGAATACAAACCGTGCAAGGAATAAATTTGTCAAAGTGGTATAATGAAATTCAAAAGAAAATAAGAAGAAAAAACTTAAATAACATATACCCAACACATTTCTCATTAAACAAATAACCTTCTCCAAAAATGAAATCTTTAAAGTACACTTTATTTAATGAGTTTTCAAAGTAATTTTTTGATGTGATTGCTAGTAAAGGAAACATTATTAGACATAAACACAAAATGATTGTTTAAAATGTCAACCTTTAATTATATTCTTTACATATAAGAGTCCTTACAATCAAACAACAAGAAAATGTGTATCTCAGTTAATAAAAAGTTGACTTCATCATTTAAATGATATAATGATATTTTGTTTGTTATAAATATTGAAGCAAAATCAAGTGATTTGGTACTCAAGAATCTCATTAGTTGACTGCTAACATAAACTAAAATTAGATAATTAAGTGTTATCAGTTCAATATCACTAACAATACAATCATTTTTCTCTTTTATAACTTTATTAAAATAAATAAATAAATAAATAAATAAATAAATAAACCTATAATTCGACATAAACATCAAAGATAATATTAGGACTAAATATTATTACTCTACAATTCCTCCTTAGGAGAACGGTGGAAAATCTCATGTGAGTGCACTCTCATTAGATCGAGTACATCTATTTCTTATCATCAAAGAGTCCACAAGAAGATTCCTTTTTTTACATCTCACCAAGTACAATGTTCCCTTAAGAACTTCATTATTGATTTTAGTCACGAGATTAGTATCAAATACTGCTTATAAACCTTTAAAGATTCACTGAAAAAATTAAAAGTAAATTCAACTACGTTATAATGAAATTATTATGATTGTTTTATTGACATGTATGATACAGACAGGGTCATATCCTTGTACGAGGAAGATAGCGGTTGCACCTCTTTGCTGTGAAAAAAGAGGAAAGAACAGTGGACATGGGTGGAGAGATAAACTAACAGTCACTGATGATGAATTGATTGAAAATAAAGTCTCAATGACATGCTCTGATGCATTCTTCAAGGATCGAGCAATGTGGTTCACACATGGAATTCTATAGATACTACCACTTCATGCAAGAATTATAACACGATCACACAAAAACATGTAAAATTTCAAACACTTGACTCAAAGTTTACTTCCCTTCCTTGTCTAAAAAATTTGGTCATAATTGTTTTATATGTACTTATACAAAGAGACGCTTTTAGTAAAAACGTGAAATGTATATAGAGAAAACATTTAATTATAAATCTATTGTTTAAATTATTTTAATTAAATATAATCTTAAATATCTTAATAATTTACTCTTATAAAAAAGGGGGTTCATGTGATCGCTTAAGTTTGTTTTTAGTATAAATTTAACAAATCTAATTGTTAGTCAAACAAGAAGAGTTAAGTTCCATGAATAATTCTAGAAGGGTTTTTCTCCATTCTTATTTTCTATCTCTTCTTAGTTCATTTTTTTAATTTAATGATTCAAATGGTCTGTCCTTACCACTTAATAACTTTTTTTACAATTATACATGATACAAAAATCAAAAAGTCATATATATATATATATGTATATATGAATATGTGCACGCACCACAACAGAATTTCATGTAAAATATTTGTAATCATATACACCAAATTATTAATTATATTAATAATATATTAAAACATCTTTTATATATCACAAAAATCATATATAATTAAATGTATAATAAACTTCAGTAATCTTTTTAAAATAGTATTTTTCTAAAAGATCAATATAACAAGCATTGTTTATACGTTTTGAAAATAATTAAAACTAAAGAATAAGCAAATTATGTGTGTGAGGACACGCGTGTGTATATATATATATATATATATATATATATATATATATATATATATATAAACACAAAAATATATTGAAATCAATAATATCTTTTTTCCAATATGATGATCATAAAAGAACATATAATAAAAACATATTTACACACAAGAAAAACTAAATTCGATATTGGCCGTTTTTCTAAGGTTTACAAATCAACTTTTAGAGTCAAAGGAACATTCAAATCTCACAACAAACGTCCAACATACAAAGACAAAAATGTATATTTTCTAATGCCTCTCAAATCTCAAATAAAAATAAAAAATAAAAAATAACATTATAAAAAGAAAACACCATAACAAATAAATAAAACTTAATATTGTTTCAAAAAGAGAAAAAATGTATTTATCTGTTAATTAAAGACTAAAAATGAAAATAAAATATTTACATAAAATGAGAAAAATAAAATATCATTATATTTAGAAATTAAAAAATTCAATAACACTTAGATATTTATAAAATTAGACCGTGGTAAATAAAAATTATAAATATCAAAATATCAGCAATATTAAATAAATAATTGAAAAAACTAGGGTGGCTAGGGCCCCCATTGCTAAACATGAGTACCCAGCAGTTACGACCCATATTACTTATATTTTGAAAAGTATATCGTACAATGAAATAAAATTAATTGATAAAACAAAATAATCTTTAATTATATAGCATTGAATTGTCAAACTAACAGTCGAATTAATAATATTCAATATTAATAAAAGTTAAGCTTCGTCTTGAAATAAGTAAGCTCCATCCTATGTATTCAAGTACACTGCTATCTTCAATTTTTACCACAACTAAAAGAGAACAAATTATATGCGCCCAAGCATAAGAAAAACAAATATATTTACCAAATTAGTAAAACAAAAGTATGTGGCTCTTCTAAAGTACCCACATTTTAAGCATGAATAAAAAAGACTGTACCATACTCAGAAGAGTACTGAACTATGGAAGAACCGCAGAAGTATGCAGCATTCTCGATATAATTGAATAGAGCAAGTTGGATGAAAACTGTATGATTGAATCCTCGAGCTATAACGAGAATAATATAACCTGAGATAGCCATTATCTTCAGAAGCATGCAATGAGTGAATCATGACAAAGGCGCCAATACTCTTTGTACGACATGGACGTCCATGGCATTGATGAAGGTAGAAGGGTGCCACGCATAGATGGCATTCTGGTCAATTAGGGCGGAAAAAGAAATATTATTAAATAAACACTAAATAAAAATCAGAGAAACAGAATCATGAATCAATTAAGTTTGCCCGAGGATATCACACCTTTGCCCAATGAGAATTCCATAAGCCACTGTGGAGATGGAAGACCCAGAAACTCCCAAAAATACAGTTTTGTAGTGAGGTAAGATAACTTTCCCTGAAATTTTACCAATTGAAGTAAGTACATAATGCTTGCCCATGCAAAAATATACTCTCATATGATGCAAAATTGTCGCCAGTCCGTGGTCACAGCTATCAAAATCACGAAGAGGAAAACACTGATGTCACAGACAAAATATCAATCAAGTTTTTAAATAAATTTCTTAAAAATGTTCAATAATGTCAGGATCTATGATGTGTTGTTTTAATCTTGATATGCAACCAGGCAGAAGGAAAATTAAGATAACAAAACACATCACTGCCAGATTTACTACAATACACATCACAGATAATTCATAATATATATATATATATATATATATATATATATATATATATATATATATATATATATATCTAAATTCTTCAAGTAAAAGCCCCAGACAAACAGAGAAAGTCTACACATTTTTCGTAAAACAACGCTACAATACACATTGACCACATGATATCACAAATTCAATTTCCATATTGATCAACATAGATACATATCTTGACAACCGAATAGAAGCATCAGTCTGAACTCACAAATAATAGCTTCAGGCCTCACCTATGCTCAAGTAGTTGCTGTGGAGAACTGAAACTAGAATACTAGATTTTTCTCTATTGAAATCCTTTAGATGCAATGACTCCTTGGCTAAGGTCACTTCATCGGTGAAATCAATACTTGGTGGAGAAACGGTACTATTACTCTGACAACCGATAATTTCAAGCCATATTCCAGAAGGGAATCTTCCTGGCCTCACTAACCAAAGAAATATCTTGGTATAAGGGGTGACATGAATAATCGAAATAGTTACTTCAATCAGTAGACAGACAAGGTTAATGGTTGTGTCCACGATACTAAAGAATATATAGAAAACGGAAGTAGTTGGTAAAAGAAGTAACAGTGGCGTAAATAATAGAGATCCAACAATATGTTGCTTCACTGTATAATCAAAGCTATCCAACCTCCGCCTCAGAGGATTCCATTTCCGACCCCTGCCAAAATAATCAGCAACTTCATGAAAATATGAAATGAAGAGAAAGTGTGTATGCAAAAGAATTGCGTATCTATAACAATTATTCTTCAAAAAGGATAACGGATCACAAAGAATTATAGAGATGTAGAGCAAATATGATGGCTTAGTAAATACTAGGAACTCTTATGATCTCAACTTCTATGATATAAGTCATCTCCAAATTTCCTAAAGCGTCATTGCCCGTGCTTTCAGAGATATACATAATAGCAAACATAAGAAGGATTATATACATATAAAGTATAATTCTCCACAAGGAAAAGGAAACCTTTTACTAATAATATCACCTCACTGGTCTCTATTTGGTGAGTATATGTCTCCTGATATTGTTTCAAAATATTATCGATTGCAAACAAAGACCTCCTGTGTGAATATCTTAATGAATTGTTAAAACTAATTACTTTAGAAAGTTAAATTTATAAAACAAATAGCTAATTACGATATTCAATTCTCATTAAAATCACTTCCTTATTTATGGAAATAATCTAAACATAAGAATTTGTTACCTGAAAAGCCGCCACAAGGCTGCCAATGCCTGTATCTGTGATGAATATACAAGTGAAATGAACCAATGTAGAGTTGAAACATGCAAAGTTGCCAGACTAATCATGTCAATGATCAAAGCAGCAGGTACAGTTAATCCACAAAGGATTCCTAAAACAGAAAGCCCTTGAATAATATAATTGAAGACGAAACCCACAAAGATCCAGAGTGTTGACCATATCTGGACTGCATTCAAAGAAACCATGCCAAGTACTCCAGCCAGCTCAGCATTCAATTTGAATCCAGCAGGGTTTCCCATTAACCACACACACCCAGAGCGCACAAACGTGGAAAATCCATGCATGAAATTCAGAACTGAAAAGCAAATGGGTTCTGCGTGATATAAAAATATCCAGCCAACCAAGTTTCCAAGGAGAATATCAACAACCAACGTTGACCACATAGAATGCCTAAGCATTGCAGCTTTCTCTACATATTCAACACATGATTCTGACCTTGAACACAAAAGAACAGTATTAAACATGGAGAAAACACAAAATCAAGAACAAATGTTGTATAAGTTTAAAAATAGTAAACAATTGCCTTAAAAAATATAAACATTTAATTTTATTAGATAAATTAACTTATATTTATCAGAAGATGGCCCCATGAGAAAGAGCAACATAAGAGCTACGAAAATATACTTAAGCGGTACACAAAATTTTGCCTGTAAGGTTTTCAATTTCAACCAAGAAAATTTGTTTCAGACTAAACCATATCCTTTTAGGCTTAAGAGGTACACCAAAAGTAGGTTTTACTGGTAAGGTTCAGTTTGGTACATCTTGTTAGCTTAAGACTTAAGTACAAACTAAACCATTTTTCACAATTCATGAAGCTCAAAAATGGGACCAAACAATGAGTTTTAAAGAAATACACAAATCAAAACACTGTTCTGGGACAGATTCAGTTTCAAACCATAGTTCATTAGTGCAGTTCAGATAATAAATACCTTGCAAAAAAAATTAATACACTCAAAAAGATACTATTCAATGGCAAGAATAATTTAAAACAATAAAGTTTGTGTTATTTTTAAGGTTGAAGAGATACAATAATAAGGAACAAAATCAATATCTAATTATGGGAAATATTTGGTAAGACATTGCTATATCATATCACCCTATTTAGTATAAAAAAAAAACATATCTCTAACATAATCAACTCTATCCCTAACACTCTCCCTCAGGCTTGAGCATATGAAAAAATCTTGTTACAAATGTCATCAACACAATACCCCTTGAGAGACTTAGTAAACATGTCAGTGAGTTGGTTGCCAAAGTTGACAAAGTAAATGATGCCAAAGCTAGTAGATATTTTTTGGACATGTTTCTCTCTGTCAAAGCAACAACTAATTTTCAATATTTCATCCATCTAAATCATATCTTCAACGTTCCCCCTCAAGATGAAACATATGTACATGTACAAGTCAAGCTTGTTAAAAATACTGAAAGAACATGAGGACTGTCTGAGAGCAAAATTGGGTAGTTGACACAAAGTTGCCAGAAAGCACAAAGTGCTCATAGAACGCAGCAGCTGCTGCAAAGCAAAAATGATCATAGGACATCTCATTTCCCATAAAGCAAAAATGTGCAGAGGACACGACAGTTGTAATCAGAAAGCAAAAATGCTCAAAGAGCAAGGCAGCTGTCGGAAAGCAAATAATGCTAAGAGTGCACAGTCAGTGCAAGAAAGAAAAAATACTTCGGAGGGCACAGCAACTATTGGAGGGACAAAATAATCGTCGCACAGCAAGAATGCCAGTGGTGACGGTTCTGGGCTGGGAAAAACTCTCCGAAAGAAAAAGAAAACAAATCCACCCTAAAACCTTGGCGCTAAACAGTAATGTAGGTCGGTAAAAGCTCAACAGAAAAAGAAACTCCCAAGAAAAATGTTGACCGCAAATAGCTTTTGCTTGAAAAATGTTGGAAGTAAACAGTAATGCTGACTGGAAAAGACTCACCAAAAAGTAGCATGTGGTGAACTGAGACAACAGCAGCAAAGAGTTCCTCCGGCATGAACAGTGACGATAAGGAAAGAAAATAGAAGCTAGAAAACATACACGATTTCTAAAATATTTACTCATGAATAGTGTACCCACAAGGAAAGATTGGATTTGGATTCCCTTGTCGTTAGCCTCATAATACCATATTGAAATAATTAGTAACAAAACAGGTCACAAAAGATGATACTGCTCCGCTACCATGTTAAGAAGAGAGAAACCAAAAAGGAATATAATGAATTTTGTGTGTTGGGTACACAGGAGTATATTTATTTATAATGAAGAGATACAATAATAAGAAACAAAATCAATATGTAATAATGGTAAATATTTGGTAAGATATTTTCATATCATATATTTAATGTAATCAGATCATATCTCTAACATAATCAAATCACTCTAACAAAGTTATAAACGTGTCATGAACCAACTATTCCAAAAGCTTGAGCTTTTAGGTGAAGACACGTGAATTGTTTTACATTATATTTCTAACTATTTCTGTCATAGAAGAGCCCTTTGGGTTTGAAGCTTGGTCACACAAACTCCACATATGTGGAGGTGGGAAGGGTCGAACTCTAGATTACTTAGTCACAGAAGCTTGATATCATATCATTAATGGATAGGGTACTCCTAAAAGCTAGCTCAAAAGGGGAAGAATGGTCAAGTCTTATAAGGAAAATTATGGCCATATTCCCAAACAATGTAAGACGTCTTACCAAAAGATAAATGCAATATCCAATGTAAACAAGCTACAAGTTGCAAAAACTCCTATATTGCAATTGTAGCATAAATAAAATCCTCCATGTGAATGTATTGACGTTGAAATATTAAGGGAGAGGAAGGGGGACCAAGTAGATCAAGGGAAGGAATAGACCGGAGGGAGGAAATAGAATAGCTATGCTCAATTTAATCTCAAATTCAAGTCAATAAATCTCCAAATATATAGCAATTCTGAAGTACGGAAACACAAGTTCATAGACAATTAACCATGTAACCTAAATCAGAAAAAAAGAACACAAATAAACCAATTTTACTAAAAAACACAATCCAGAAGTACAAAATACTAAATATATAATTCTAGACTTTATCCCATCATCTGGATCGGAGAGCTTATATTTTGAATCATGAATCGCTTCGTATCATGAATCGTAAGATTCATGAACATTAGAAAAATGTACCATATAAAAGATGTAAAGCTATAATTAATAATCACAACCACATTTAAAATGAGTGGTTGTATCACTAGGCAGATTAGGTTAATGATATAATAGTTGGATTCGGCTGGGTTGTATGGCCCAACTCCTTTGTTAAATGGAAAAAAAAGATATTTGGGCTAATAAATGTTTGGCCCAAGGAGAATAAGAAAGAAAGAGACATTAGGGTTGTCGTCTCTCATTTGCGCAGCTTCCTCTTCATTTTCCATGGGTATTGTCGTTGTCGCTGCCTCTTCGTTTTTGCATGGGCGCTGCTACTACACTTCTAAAGGAACAATTCATGGCAATCAGAGTAAGAAAGAGCACGAATTGGTATGCATATCTTCCAGCTCAGTTCACACAATAAAACAAAGAAGCTTAGGGTTTTTCCAATCCGGCTCATGCTACCTCACCCGTTTTGGAGTGAGACCCAAATCCAAGATTCAGGTTGTGTTTCTTGTTAGAATTGTGTTTTATGTGATTCTGAGTGTAAAACGAACGATACAACACTGATTTACGAGCACAAACGAGTTTTCCTTGGATTCATATCGTGGAGGTTGCGAATCATATTGTATCGTTCGATACGAATCGTGTATCATGCGATACGAATCGAGTATCATGCGATACGAATCGAGTATCGTAATGTCATACTTACTATCATGTATACCATTGTTACCAATATCATACAATTCACAATACAATTAGACTTGATAAAGGCACTTGATGATGTGAATTGTTTGGCTTGTTGAATCACACCATGAATAACAGCTGAATTGCTTGGTGGAAACAAATTGTGCAATTCTAGCAGACAAATTACATGCCAGACTGAGTCTGATCATGCACAACCTAGTTCTAAAAAACCCTAAAAACTTGTTTTTTCCCCAAAAATTAGTGATAAAGAGAAAGAATAGGCTGATTATTTCCCTTCCAAACCCAATGTCTCTTTCTTTTATGTTTTCCTCTCATTCTTGTCTTCTTTCTACTCTTCTCTAACCCTTCCAAAAGAGTGAAAATTTTCTTGCCTCCTCTTCTCAACAGTCGATACTCTTTTTGTTATGTTTCTTACCATGGTCAATACACCAAAAAGTACTAATCAATATTCTATGTTCTGTTACTCCAATCCCAAACCCCATCACATTGTATACACAGTAGATTGAGTTCACATGGTTTAATCTAACCTCCAAAATTGTGTGTAAACTGAACAGTAAAGAAATAAAGGGTGAGCCTAACGATAAAGTCTCTACATCATGGCCAGGAGTTTATGGGTTCAAATCCTTGAAACAGCCTACCGACTTAAAGGAGTAAGACTACACACCTCTATAATCCTCAAATCCCACCTGGTGGAGCCTTATGCCCCTTATGTACCGTAAAGAAATTGAGCTGAAACACGGTTAACTTTGCCAGTTTACATGGGTTTGGTTCCGTTAACACCCCCCTCTAAAACTTGTCTTTTAAGGAAACTAATTTACATTGACTGTCAAATATTAAAGCTTGATATCTCCAAAATTTGAAACCTACCACAAATTACACAAAGTAATATACTTTACCTAAAATTTAATATTACCTGGGGTCATTCTTCTGAAGAAAGATTGGCCAATATAATATCTGACAACGGATTTGCATATTTATCCAAGCAGTCTTCTTGAATACATTTGCTGATGTCACATACATCCACGATTTGGATTCATAACTAAAATGTGTTTGGAAAAACTGGAGAATAATATAAAGCATGGTGGAGAATGAAGCCAAAAACTTGGAAAACAGATGCCCTATGATAACAAGCCTGAAAAGTACAGAATGAATCATTAGATCTTGAAGAAAAAAGTGAGCAAACGATGATGCATCCATAGTTAAAGTGTGTACACAGGAAATATGGAGAGCCGGCTCAAGGATCTTGGGACCAGGTGTGTCTCAAAAATTCTTTTAGCATCAGCTGTGCAATTAATTGCCAGAATAACTGTATCCTGGGGTGTGAAATTTCAAAAAGGTAGGTTAGCAAGAAAGAAAAAAATCTGCATACCCAGATATGAATAAGGTAAACTCATTACCAATTCAATGAATTGCTGCTTATCATGAAGCCTCTCAACCCATTTAGGATTTTTAATAGAAACTTTAGCTTGCTCATTCGAACTCAAATGACATAATGAGAAATGATGAGCACCATGAGCGGGTGTTTCATAAATTATGACCTACAAGTGGTTGAATATCATACATATCTGTTTGAGATTGCGATAAAAGTCTTCAGAAAGCACAAGTACTTGCAGAAAGGCAAGTAAGAAATAATGACTTACATACGTGAACATCAAATTGTGACAGAATTTGTCCATTCCAATGAATGTGATGCACATTTGGAAGCCTGTGCAGTCCTAGATCATTATGCTCAGGAGAATCAAATGTGAGCAGGACCCAGTTACTTTTTCCAAGAACATATTGGCTACTTTTCCTCAATGAACAATCTAACTGGAAGCAATGGCAATTCCAGCAGTTATTCTTTTTATATGTAGTTCCCTCTTCCAATGCATTGCCATACTCAGATAACTTCTTTTTGTCAAACTCCGTCTCATTCACCAAACTATTACTAGCAGTAGGGTCAGTGACAGACAGACCAAGTACACAGAACTTGGACTTATCCTCAAGAGATGAAGGCATTCTCCCACATGCGTCATGAATGATCCCCTAGAGACAGTAGAATTCATTGTCAGTTATCCTTGTTAGACTAGACCATTCCAGAAACCACCAAAGAGTAAGGAAGGAGAGAATCATTAAAAGGACTTAACAGTGGGATTTTTCCACCACATTCATACTGTCATAGAACCAAGATTTTAATAACTAACACAAACAAAGTAGTTATGCACCATTTCAAGTATGAATTAATGCCTGCCCAAATCATTTTATTTTACAGTTAAACCTTTTCATGGCTTTTCCGCAAATTTGTGAATATTAAAATTTTATACACATGAAACTAATATTTAGGTAAAAATTAAACAAGAAACCCTTACCTAACTGAATATTCTAAGAGGAAAAATGTTCGTGCCCATTTAAACTTTATTGCTTTACTTGACTACTACAACCAAATATTATTAAAAAACAAATAGAAACCCAAACTTTCCTCTGCAATTAATAGTTGTAACAGCATAGAACCAAATAAATTCATTGCTACTATCGTTATTCAATTTGTTAGCTTGCACTCCGGGCATAAATATCAGGACAAGGATAATGTCCAAAATATAGGACAGGGCGACATAGATGATGTCATATATAATGTTCATGCCCAAATAAACTTTAAACTCTTGATGGAACTAGACTACAACAAAAAAGGAAGCCCAACATTTACTCTGCAATTAATAGTTCTAACAACAATACAACCAATAAATTCGTTGCTGCTATAGCTATTCAATTTGATTTACCTAAGAAACACAGACTCGGATACAAACACGACACTTACACGAATACCGGGACATGGATAATGTCCAAAATATAGGACATGGCAAAAGCTGATGTCATATATATGCGTATGCATGTGGATGCATGCATGCATACATACATATATATAATTGTGATAAAAATCTCAATTGAAATTCAACTTTAATATACTTCACACTTTCCATATGCACCTATTTGCTACACTTTCCATATAATAACAGCCCTCACACAGTAGAATTCTAATTAAGAAACATGTATCTTAATAGCTAAAATAAATAGTTAAGTTTCACAGAAACAAATCTCAAAAGATGTATGAGTATTGCATTATTTAAAATAAAAGTTGTTTTCTTTAATTTCTCTTTACCTTTTTACAATAATAGTGTCTAGGAAGTGTTCAACCAAGAATAGGTGTCGGTTAACTGTTTTTATTGATACTCAAGCTGTTTTTAAGAGGTGTCCAAGATGTATTGGAAAAGTGTCTAAGCTGAAAAAGTTATGTTTACTTGTGAGACAGTTGAGGAATGTTGGACACATGTTGAAACGTGTGTTGAAGGAGTGTTAAACACATACTGACAGGGACACGGATCGGATATGACACGGACACGTGTAATCTTCAAAATATAGGATACGGAAAAACGGATCTATATATTACATCACTATGAATTATATAAATTGACAATCAAGATTTATGTATTAAAAAATAATCTATGAAAGTTAGCCAAATATAACAAAAAATGAATTTAATTCATTTATCTAAAATCCAAAAGTGAAAAAAACATATATAATCTAAATATTTTTTATTATATATAGGATTTGTTTCATCTCTATAATTAGTTTATGAGTCTTTCCAAAACTATTGTATTAGTCCCTTTTAAAACTGTGTTAGAACCATGTTAGAATTGTCATATACCTAAAAAAACAGTCTTTTGAATTGGACACTTTACTAATACATGTCATACGAGTGTCAATATCCAATACACGTCAAACACGGTACACGCCACTTAAAAAGGAGTGTATGAACTTCATATTGAAACATGTGTCGAAGGAGTGTTCAACAATTGTCATGTCCAAAAAGGTGTGGGACATGGCAACGCCCTATTTAATAGAAGTGCTGGTGCTTCCTAGTGCTTTACTCTAAACTGTATGCAAGGAAAAGGAATTGTGAACTCAAATTCAGTTTTATACCTCAATGCTAGTACTAGAACTGGAAAGCAAGACTTCACTGTAAGTAAACGCTACAACCACGTCAATGGATGATGGTGAACAGGTGACAAACCACCCGAACAAAATACTGGAGGGTGATTCTTGATTTGATAGAAGTTGCTTTGGCCACCAAAGCCTACAATGTCTTCTCATCTTCCTCTTATGATCCTCACATAAACTGAGCTACTATTCATGAAGTCCCTGCAATAGAGAGAGAGACAAGCATGTGTTTACTTCATTAACAATTCTCAGATTAAAAAAGCATGCAAATTAGAAATCAATTTATGCAACAAATTAATAAAAATTATAAGAGAGTCGTATTATACCTCAAATGAAAATAGAAGTAAGAAAGAAAAATCTAAAGTTTTTAAAAGAGAGTCGTATTAGGTAAACATCCACTTCCACCTTATCTCTAAAGTAGTTTGAATTTGAAACAAACTTCAAATAATGTATCACGCATCAGAAGACTATACACTCCCATTAGCCTACCTCAAAGCAAATCCTAAAATAGGTGTTTGCACGAAAAACATATCCAATTTATTAATTTTACTAATAGTCTTCGACTCTTTGAGAAGCAGTTGCATGTCACTTGAACAAATAGCTTGCTGTCAGCGTTCTAATATGCATTATATATAAACTAAATAAAATGGAAAAATACATGCCAATGAACTCATAGTAAGACTTTAAAAGGCCAAAATAATGAAGAAAAGTTCGAACCAAGTTAAAAAATAAATCCATAGTTCAAATATTCCCTCGAGATGAATGGTCCAAAAATTCCAGCATGACACTGCTTTGCAATTCTCTCATTGACTACAAAATAAATAAATATATATTCCCTTACTTCAATTGCAATGATGTATCAAACAATTTTCATCGGTTTAATATATTTCTATAAACATCTGCACCTAGCTTCATAATTGATTGACATAATCTATATTGTTGGATGGACTGTCAGGTATCAACTTTACATAGCAATATCAAACATTCATTCCAGATGGAAAAGTGGTTAAAGTGAGCTTCACATAACATAATGATAGCCCTTACGCTCAGCATCTTATCCGATTTGATTTGTTCTCCATGAAAGATAAAATTTTTAACTAATAGATCCACGTTGTATTCCTATGTAGGTTCATTCACTGTCTATAGAGCCGGATCCTCCACGTTCCTCAAAATTTTCTGAAGTCCTTACTACAGGAAGAAGTAAATTACTTGATCAATGCCAATGTACAAGTATTGCCTTATATAATTACTCCTAAGCAGAGGACTTTCAAAACCAATGTGAGAAAAAAACTGACATGGAAAGTAAAATGGGAGAAACATCAATATCTATCAACATTTATAATAAAGTATTGGCATTTGCCTAATAATGAAAGACTAAGCACTAATAGGATTAGAATCTCCGATTCCTCTTGTTGAAATACAAGCCATTTCAGTTATTAGTTCTCGTTATCCTTTATGTTATGTAGTTGTACAAGTGAATTATTCTGCAATAGCATGTATATAGAATCTTAGGGATAAATAACGCAAGGATGCAAGGTAACACGGCCAATACATATCCGAATGAAAACCCTACATTTAAAACAATCGAAGCACTATGCCCACATTCAAAACTAAAAAATTTTGGCCAGCTAAACCCTACCTCCCAATCAAACATTTAATTAAAACCCGACCAAAACAAAACAATTACGATTAAGAACGGTGGATTATGGGCACTTAAGAAATGAAAAATTGAGAAATTGGAAACTCAAAAGATAGAGAAAACGAATGAGTGCTCACCATGGGCGTCCCACTGACGTGCACTTTCGATAGAGGGAAAATGGGTTTTGAGGGCACGCCTTGGAGCTCTTTGTGTCGACTGAAGGTGAATTGAAGGGTCACTGAAGCTACATTGAAGGTAGAGCGAAGCTAGGGCACGAATGCGAAGGAAATGTTGGGGACGAAAGCGAAGGTAGACTGAAGCAAGGGCACTGAAGCAAACGAGAGTGAAGGTCGATGGAAGCTAGGGCAGAATCGATGAATGCGAAAGAAAGGGAAGAGAAATATGTCTTCAAATTCCATTTTTTTAATTAAGGATAAATTTAAAATACTTTATAATTTTTTTAAAAAATATCATATAAAAAATTAGTTATACCGAGTCAATAATTAAATTATAATTTTGTATTAGTATAATTATTCGTGCGAAATTTTATTAAGATCCATCAATAATAATGAAATGATTTTTGAAATTAATGTATTTTGTGAATTTATAGTAAATATTTTGTGAAGAAAAAGTTTATTAATTCAAAATAGTCCTTAAACTATTAAAAAAAAATCAAATTACTGCCTTTGTTTAATATATTTCTAACATTTTCTAGGCAATAAGGTTAGGAACTATAATTTTATATATATGACTTAGACTATAATAAACTGAAATTGAGATCATCACTATTTCATCTTATATATTTCATCTTATCATAAATAATGTTTTTTTCTTAAAATATCTCTTAGCGCTTATTTATTTTAAAAAGATTATTAATTCATGTCAGTCTTTAAACTATTAAAAAAATCAAATCAGTTCCTTTATTTTATATATTTCCAACATTTTATACAATAAGGTGAATAAGTATAACTAATTTGAATGGTTCTTACTTTTTATCATTATTATTTTATATAGGACTTGGGTTATAATAAACTAAAGTTGAGATCATTAATATTTTGTTTCATGATAAATAATATTTTTTTTTGAATTTATTTTAATCTCAGCTTGTTTCAAGAATAATATTATTAAACAAAAGAGATATAAAGTGACATGTGAAAAAAATAACGTATTGATTTAAGTGGTGTTGATTTAAGTGTGATCACTTATATATTTATTTTTAATATTTTGACAAAATTAATGAAAATGTTTAGTTGTACAACATATATCCGGTATGCTTCTACTTCTTCATTGTTGAGTGAATCTCAACAGGCTATCTGAGTCATGTTGTCATAATTAGGATTTTTTCAACCCATTTCAGTTGACCCATTAAATTAAGGTTAGCTTCATAAGCAGTGGTATATTCACCACACTATTTAGTACCTTTGGCCTCCACAATATGCAGTTTATGACTATATAAGTTCACACACATCTATTGTTTTTATTGTGTATTTTCAGTTCTCAAATTTTTTTCCTTATATTATGACATGTAACAAGGTAGCATCGGCATCAAGATATTAGGTCTTCTTCTTTTGATCCACAATTTTATACTTGCACATTTGGTCAATCAAGTCAATATGTTGTTCCTCTACCTCCACCACCCACATACATGGACCATTATCCACAAATGTCATTCCAATCTTTAATGAACCAAATTCCATTTACATTTGACATTTTCTCCTCTCAAATGTTTGGTTTTTTACCTTCACCAAATATATTCGGAACCGCATTATTTACCCCACCACCTAAATTCCGTATGTCGTCATTATCAGCCCACCATACCATCATCCAAACAAGACCGAGGAGACAAAAAAGAATACCTCTCCGTCACACCAAACAAGACCCAGGATCCAAAGAATAAGACCTCCTTGTGACACATGGTCACGTAAATAAATAATTACATAATCATATCAATTAAATTTTATATTTTATTCTTTATCATTAATAAATCTTTATTTTTTTCAACATTTTCTTATTTATACATATATTTACTTCTTAAATACAATTATTTTCACTCAAATTAGTCAATTTTAACTCCAATTAACATGGCAATTACATTTTTTCATCGTATATAAACCATCAATTCAAATATAACATTACCCTCAAAATTAACTTACTCAAATTTTATTATATCAAACTAATTTTTTTTTAGTTACTACCAATTAATTTTAAATTTTTACAAAGACTTCTTATAAATACTAACCATAAAATTTGTGAAAAAAAAAAACAATTAACAATGATTCCAATTTTCATATTGATTACATTTCACAACAAAAAATTATAACAACCATGTTATTATCTTAAAAAAATAACTAATACAACATGTCTTTCATTAACTATCATTTTTGTAAAATTAAAAAATCATATTATGTGATTCAAACATTTCAAAATATTTATAAATTTTTTTATCTTTACAACATTATATATTACTACAAAATAGAATTGTGTAAGTAAAAAAAAATTGTTAAAAAATGTGCATCTTTTATATATAAATAAAATTCTCACCTACAATTACAATATCAACATATCAAACTTTAACCATAACTTTTATTACATTAGATTAACTTTCATTCACAATAATTAATAATCGTATTATGTATTCATTCAACGAAGAGTAAAGAATAATCTAAAAAATAAAACACACACTGAAATTGTGTCACACTCCCTTTGCGTGATTTTAGTATTGCATGATTTTAATATTGTTGAAATCATGCTTCCGCTGCCTGATTTCTCTTCTTCTCATATCATCCTCCCTGTGCACGATTTTCACACAACCACGGCTCCATTAAAATCATGTTTCTACTACACGGTTTTTATTAAATATAATTAATCCAGAATTAAACTTAAGTGAAATTATATCCTATGCACAATTTCACCTTCAACACGAAAATTGCATCCCGATGTCACATTTTTAAATTAGATTAAATGAAATTGTATTATAATGGTACCATTTTTTTGTAATAAAATCGTGCTAAATTAGCATGATTTATTCATTGTAGAAATAATTGTTTTTATCCATTTTAACATTTTTTAGCAAAATTACATCAAAATAAGATTTTAACCTATTTTGTTCTTCTTTATTAAGTTCATCATTTTGAAGTTTGTCATGAATGGAGTGATGTCTTTGGAGGAACTCATTCATGAAGGTACTATTGTATGATTGTATTTTGCTATTCTTAATACTTATTGTGATTTTACTTATTTAACTTGTGATTGTATTTTCTTAGTTTGGAGTAGATTATATGGCACGACAATCCAAATCAATCAATAATAATAATAAATAACATTAAAATAAAATAAAATAATATTAAATATTAAATAAAATTATATAATAATATTATTAATAAAAATAACTAATAATAGTTAAAAAAGAATAATAATGAAAATAAATATAAAAATAAATAGTTATAATATTAAAAAAACAATAATAAATATAAAAATAATAATTAATAAAATTAAAATTTAATTGTTTATAATAATAGAGATAATTTAATTATTTATAAATATATTATTTTAAAATAATATTAATACAATTTTTAAATAATGATAAAATCTTAAATAATAATTATAACAGAAAAAAATAAAATTATAGAATAATAGTAATATAATAATAATAATAGTTTATAAAATAATAATAATTTTAAGAATAATAAATTTTTAATTTTATTTTTATTTTTATAAATTATTTTTATAATTTTTAGATATATTACAGTATTAAATAATTTGTAATTCTTATTATAATCTTAAAATGTTAGCAGTTAAAAAATAATCAATCGCATTCATTTTATTTATTTTTCATTATTTTTTCCTTAATTTAAAAAATATTTTTAAATAATACAGTATAATCTAATATATTCTATATTTTAAAGAGTCATATCATACCGGGTATTTTTAAGTTCTGTTTAAATTGTATTTCAAAACAAAAATTTATAAACTCACTTTTATAAATTTATTTATTTACATTTCAACAAAAATATTAATATTAAAATATAAAAAAATATTCTTTTATTATTACAACCCAATGTTTTTATTTAAGATCCTCTCATGATACATCAAAATATTCGCATAAAAATTTATTATAAGATTCAAATATCTAAGTTTGAAATTCTACTTATAATTTCTGCATTAAAGGTACTGTAACAAAATAATTATATTTTATATTAAAACTCTTTTAATATTCTTTAAGACACAATGAGGTGTTTTAAGTTGTTCTTTAACCATACTAATATTAAAATTATGATTTAATTTCATGTTTCTAATCTCAATTTCATACTATTTCAGCCCTAAACAATTATAATTCTCAATTGTATGGTAATCATTGGGCTTACACGAACCCAACATATCATCATTTTGTTTTTTATTCCAATCTTCTCAAGACGAATTCTTTCAGCACTCCAATACCCTCGTTCTGCACCTCCATAGAGTAGGGAAAATACAACTTTGCCCTTAAATAATAAATAGGAAAAGATGGGATTACCCTTCACCTCCTTCCCCTCCTACATCAACGCATATCCGCTTTATTTGTGTTGTCCGCTTCAGTTTTTCCAATCTTCCATCCGGTTCAATTTTCGTTTGATTTGTATCTGACTTTCCAGCATCCGCTTCATCTGTGTCACTGTCAACCACCATCTGTAGGAAGCAAGCTCTCTCTGCCCGTGCTCGTTGTGGAACTCGAAGATTTGCTGCAGAAGGTGATTCAATCTCTTAAAGCTTCAAACAACTGAAAGGTAAGAAATTTTTTATGTTAATTAGCAAATAGTGAGTAATATTGATGATTAGAGTAGTTAATTTGATGTTTGGGTTGCAAAATGACGGTGAATGTCGTCGGAGAAGACGAAGTTGGTATGAACTGGATGCCCTGCATCTGATTTACAATTTGGGAAAAATTTGTAAACCGGATGGGAGGCATCCGGTTCAGTTTTTTAATTTAGTTTTTGAATTATTTAAATAGTAATTGTGCACTGTCACAGTTATGGTTAGGACCAGAAGAGCTAGTTCCCAGGATGAAGGGCGAAGAAGGCCTACAGCATCAGTTTGAAGAGGTGATCGTGGTGCTTCATCTAGTGCTCCTGCTGATGGTGCTGATGCTCCTGTTGCTCCTATTGCTCCTGTTGGTTTTCCTGATGCTGGTGAGGTTGTAGGTTATCCTGAGGAACCATCTGATGTCTCCCTTTTGGTAAGTTATAATCACCACGTAGCACTAAGATTGTGGCAGGGAGAGGTAAGTTTTTGTTTTATGTATTTCTTATTTTCATGTTACGTTTGATATATGAACTTTTTTATGTATATTCTTTTGTTCTCTTTTGGTTAGGACCGGGGAGTCCTAAAATTGGTATCTCATGGAAGAAAGGTTAACAACCTCGGTCTTCCTCGTGGTGATGTTTTTGCTTTTATTGTTAATTGTGGATTGTTGCCACTATGCAACATTTGCTACGAGGTCGCGGACAAGGGCCTCTTATGTGGATTTGTTGAGAGATGGCACATGGACACTAATACATTTCATTTGCCATTTGGAGAGATGTCCATTACTTTGGATGACGTGTCCTTTCTTCTTCATCTGCCTACTGTTGCTCAGTTTCTGATCTTTAATGAGGTAGACAATAATGAAGCACGTGCTCTGTTGGTAGAGTGGCTAGGTGTTGATGAAGGCCCTGCTAATGCCGAATTGCGCGAGTGTCGTGCCAATGCTATTAAGTTGAGTTGGTTGAGAGATCGTTATGAGGTTTGTTGCGCGGAGCAACAATGGGAGTTTGCTGCAAGGACGTATTTGATGCATCTAGTTAGATGTACAATTTTTGCAGATAAAAGTGCCACATATGTGAAAGTATGTTATTTGCCATTATTTCGCGACCTTTCTGTATGTGGTGGTTACAGTTGGGGAGTAGGTGCTTTAGCACATATTTATGAGAAGCTAGGAGATGCTTCTCTGGCTGGAACCAAACAGTTGGGGATTTTTATTACCCTCTTACAGGTAAATGTTAAGCCTTAGTTAATTAAGAGCCTTAGCTTCATTGCTTGTAACTTTATTTATTGTTGACAGACATGGATATATGAGCACTTCCCATCTATGGGAAATCGGGATATTAACCAGAGCTATAACGAGGTACTTCCAAGGGCTTCTCGATATGTGGTTAGCCGTCGTCCATCTCGGTTGACTGATGTGAGAGGACAGTTAGATGGACTTACTGCATCTGATGTCATTTGGGCTCCATATGATTCTCATAGACTTAGTCATCCATATGAGCCGATTTCATTGTTTCGTGGTTTTATCCAATTAGGCAATACCATCCAGATGCATGTTCCTGATCGTGTGCTGCGACAGTATGGTTACATGCAGACCATACCACCTTCTCCATTAGTTGTGGATAATGCAGCTTTTCAAATGGTAAATGTTCAATGGGTCAATTTTCCTGATTTTGTTTTGACTAATGTCATACCTGCTGTTGAGCCCCATGCATGCACGGATGACTATATGGAGTGGTTTAGGCGTGTGTCACATCCGTATATTATTAGACGTCATGACCACCATGATCGTCCACTTTCACCACCTCGTCGACGTAGACGTAGTGACGACGAAGATAAGCCACTGTCCATGTCACAGCAGCATGATCATGCTTGTCCGGTATTGTATTATATTAACATAATTAAAATTGTTTATATATTCTGTAAGTATTAAAATTATTAAATTTCATTGTGTTCAGGGTTTATTCAGACGGATAGTCACCCTATTGCAAAGGGTTATTGATTGTCGAGGTGTGATTGAGGGGACTACAACGTATGCTGATACACAAGAGGCTATTCAAACAGCTCGTACTCGTTTGCGTGCAGGAGCAGTGTATACTAGGCGATCCAGATTTGTTCGAGGGAGAGGGGCTTCTAGTTCATAGGATCTCATATGTACTTTAATTTATATTTGCTTAGGACATGTTATTTATTTTATTTTAAAGTTGTTCGTACTTTAATTTATATGTGCTTAAGACATGTTATGTATTTAACTTTGGAGTTGTTCGTACTAAGGACCTGGTATGTTATCTATATATTGAAGATTGAAAAAGTGGCTTATCATTACAAATCTATATGTCATTACAAACAATCACATTACAAGTGAATCAATCATCCGCAAGATTAACATATGTTGTATTTGTTTGTAACATGGACAAAAATCTATGCATCCTGTAAATATAATGAGATTGCCATGACTTTGCCTCTGCTGAGCTGTGTGTGATCCACATCATGTCGACATTTGGTAAAGGACAATCATCAACCAATTTAACCTGTAAATAAAAGGCAAAATTGTATGAGTATTTACAATTCAATAATCAAGAGTACTAATTGTAACAAATAACATGTACCTGTACAAAATGTGATCCATATACATGTCCTATGCATATTATCCGATGTTGACTAATATCAGTTGGAGGTTTACTCCGTAATGGAAAAATGGTTACATTCTGTTTCAAGGACAAGCAAACTAGTATAACATTATATCTGCTAGCAATGACGTAACCCATATCTGGTATAGTCATCCACTTCTCCACACTAGCCTGCAAATAATTTATATATTATTAAAAGTTTTTCAATTAAAAATAAGTTATAGTTGGAATAAGTTGAACACTTACAGATGTCGTCCCTTCAACTAGTAATGAGTTCTTTAGTTCATCAAGACGTTCAAGGCTACCAAAGATCATTTTATATTCATCACGCCATTCTCATATCTCTTTATATAGATCCATTCTAATTAATGGCCATGACTCTTCTCCCATTCCCAACAATGCAGCAATTGATCGATAACCACAATGACCATCAGCTTTAACATCAATAACATCCACTATATATGGATGACAAAATAGGATGAAATTGATCAAGCATTGAAATTACTTTAGATGGTATGGGCAAATGTGGTTTTACCTTAATCCTTGACGCCTTTTGTGTAGAGCAACTATCCTCAATGGAATGAATTTTGTCTACATGTTCAAAGTACGAAGGGTCACGCTTGGTTGACTTCTTTAACCGAGTTTGTTTACTCTTTTGAGACCCTTTAGTTTTAACCCTTTCCATTGGCGGACATAATGATGTCATGTCAGGATATGCAATTTCTTGCATCTTGCCTTTGAGAGTTATTTTACCTGCAATGTCAACCTCCTCAAAGTGTTTACAAATAAAATCCCACTCTTGCTGAAGTGACAATTCTTTTGATGATTGAGTTGATGATAAGTCTGAGAAACTAAGTCTAGTCCATATCCCATGCACTTCATTTAGAGGTATCACACCATAAGCATATCTTGCTAGCTCACATGCACATGGTAAACCATGAGTATGTCTAAGGACACAACCATACTTTTTCTTGTCGAATTCAATAATGCTTACCTTATTGAACTCTTCTGCAATATGCATCAATGCATACTTGCTTACCATACCCACTAAACCTTTGTATAATGAGGTATTGAAAGTGTGGGTTGCAACATGTAGACTCATCTCGAAAGAGGACTTGATTTGAGTATGTTGGAGGACAAGAAGATTGTTGATTACATCCCAACATGTACATAAATCACCCATGCTAGTTTGTAAAATTCGCTTCAAATTACCATGAGCTTGTTCAACCCTGCAGACACCACACAAAACACAAATTTGCTTCAATTGTGAAAAATGGAAATTAATATATAATTACACAAAACATATAACAACATACCTATTTGATGTAGTATTGCCCATATGCATCAACTTATTTGTCCATGCAAAGACAAACTTTTCTTTATGAGGTGTGATCCATGTCTTTTGCACATACTCGAAAAATATAGGCCATGCCAGACAAGCACTTTCAAATCCTTCAACACATTTAGGAAAAGCTTCACAATCTTTGCAATCAATCACACTTGTCCATGCTTTCATAACAACATCCCACGCTTCTCTTGGATGAACAAACATTTTACACTTGGCCTTTACATTCTTATTTATGTGGAACCTACACAATAAGTTACAAGCTTCTGGAAACACATTTTGAATGACATTCATTAGAGCAAGGTCTCTATCACTAACAATAACTGTAGGGTACACATCTCCTCTAAAAAATAACCCTCTTAATTTTTGCAAAGCCCAGGTGCAATTATTTTCACGTTCACTAGACATCAAAACAAAAGCAGCAGAAAAAGTTAAGCCTGTGGATGTGACACCGACAATTTCAAGAAGTGGAAGCCTATACTTATTGGTCTTGTATGTGCTATCCATCAACAATACATTGCTAAATTCATTTAACAATTTCAAAGAATCAGGATGAGTCCAAAAGATATCACTTACAACTCGGGAGGACTCCTCAAACCTATGCCAATGAATACACTTGTCACGCTCCGACAACACCATCAACTGCTGCATTTCAGTTATTGATCCTCTAATCGATCTCTTATATCTATATCTAGTATTATATAACTGTTTCAATGTTGTCACATTGTCTTCATTATTCTCTTTAAGGGTAAGCAAGATGTTCTTTGGTTTCACTTGACTGTTTGTCATATCCACCACTAAAGCTTGCTCATCGGGCGTAACATACCAGCATAAGGGTAACCAACCAATGTCTCAGCCAAATCATGATTATGCAATCTACATACAACTTTCAAAACCCAACCTTCTCCACCTTTTATTGGTTTGTCACACAATCTGAATGGACAGTCACACTTCCTTGTGCCGGTTATAGTCACCTCTAAATCAGATCTGTACTTTTTATATTTTCCACTTCTTTCACATCCCAACAACACAAATGTCTTCCTCCCTTGTGCTCCAGTTGCTTTGTCGGATCTAAGTATGACAACAACAAAGCCAAGACCAAATGCAACTTTCCGAACCCATTGAAGTAACTCATCTCGTGACCCAAACAGTTCATCAGTTGTAAAATCAATAGTGCGGTCTTGTTCCCGAACCACTAAACCATTATCAAACAATTTATTTACTTCCTCTGAAAATCTGCAAAGACTATCCATACCTGTAACACAACATTTGAGAACACCATCTTAGAAAAAAAATTAACGTGTGTAAGTGTTAAGTTAATTTGTAAACCGGATGGCCAGTGGGGTGGGTCCATCCGGTTTGCAAATTTGTAAACCGGATGAAACATATCCGATTTACAAATTTGCAAACCGGATGGACCCACCCCACTGGCCATCCGATTTACAAATTAACTCAACACTTACACATCGGATGGATTGGCATCCGATTTGTAAATTGTACATCGGATGCCACCTTTCCATTTCACATCCGATTCACAATTTACAAACCGGATGACCTTCCATCTGGTTCATAACTCCTAAATTTTTTCTAAACCGGATGACGTTCATCCGGATGACCTACTGTCGACGAAAATATACCCAAATCCAAAAATCTTACCTCTCCGTCGTTCTTCGTCGTCGATCAACACTTCCGACAAATCCAAAAAGCTATTCCACCGTTTAATCCACCTATAAACTTTCAAAATCGCTCCGTCTATAAACAATTGCACAGAGATTTTACACTGTATTCGTACTGTAACACTAACAAATGATACTGTTGAAATGTTCAGTTTCTATTTCAAATATTATAAGGTCATTTACGTCATTTTAACAGGAATAATTTTGACATTTTAAAAATTTATGGAGGTGTAGGACGAGGGTATTGGGATGCTGAAAGAATTCGTCTCTTCTCAATCAAGTTTTCCTTCATTTTCGTATACAGTTTTTCCTTTTTAATAAAAAAACCCACAAAAGAATTAAAAGATTAAAAAATGGAGGTGTAAGCAAGTGTTTAACAACCAAAATAAGAAAGGAAAAATATTTAAAAGAAAGTCATCATATTAAACTAAAGGGACCACATACATAATAAAGAGACAAGAAAAATAATATTTTATAGAAAGAAAAATGGTCCACCACAAATGCACTACTTTTTCAAGTCAAAATATGTACCTCAAATGTAATCACAAGTACCAATGGAGGATTGTTGAAGGTGAATTAAATGCATGTATTGTGAAATTAAATGAATTTTTTTAATGAGTTCATAAATAAAAATATAGCTGCTTGATATTTAATAGATTGAAATTCTTATATGAAAATCAATTTAAATCTACTTTTGAATATATTAAAAAGTTTTTTGAGTTTAATTAACACATTTACCCGTTGTAAGGCCTTTCCCAAACTCTTACATATTTTTTTAACTTTTTAAAATAGACTTAATTAAATTTTAATTATAAATTTAGATTTTTATTAATTAAATTTCTATTAAAAATTCATTTATTAAATACACTTAAAATATTTTTATTTCTATATAAGGATTATACCATTTTATTTTGTGATCAATAAGATGATATAATCATTATTTTCGTCTTTTCACCTCTAATTCATCAATTAACACGTTCTTTCTCTCTTTAAAAGTGAGTTGAATCACCAACTAAAAATGAATAAAGAAAAAAAATTTACAAGTTAATGGACGAATTGAAGAAAAAATAAAGAAAAATAAGAGTATATCATTCTATCCACATTCAAAATCAAATAATAAGGTATTTGAAAAAAATAAAGATATTTTAAATACTTAATAAAAAAAATACTTTAATAAAATTTAATTAAGAATATTTAATTAAAACATATTTAAGTCTCTAAGTTATTTAAAAATAATACATATCAATTATTAATTATGTTTGGAATTTATGTTACGATGATCTCTGAATAAAAACATGTGTGATCTCTCTAACCTATACAAATGCAGATCAATTTAAGACATTACTCTTTCCTATCCATCCATCACTATTTCCAGATGAAACCACTATTATAAGCAAACCTAAGCTAAAACAAAGCAACTTCATTTCATTATTTAAATCAAAGTTAATAATTGAACCACATGGCAGGGCTTGAAGAATAGTTGCATTCATTTATTATAATATAAGTGGGTGTGCTTTTTTTGCAACACATGATATAATTGACACAAGAATATGATAATGATTTATGCATAATATAAGTTTTGGTGGGCCATGTCATGAATTGCTTTTATGCATATCTAACCCTCTTTGTTTTGGCCAAATGAAGCAAGCCATGTGCACTAAACTAATTATTGGAAGATTTTACATCCATGTTTCCTTGTTGCTTCCAAGTCATCATTCATGGAAATAATTAATTGTGTGTTGCTCAACATGCCAAGAAATCACTAATAATTATGGCTTTTTCATAAATATCCACCACATGCTATCACTCTTTAATCATGTTTAAAAATTGTAAGTTCCTCTATGATTCTAAGTTAATCATATTAGCAAATTTTTAATTAGAATGTATTAAGTTAATCATAGATGTTAAAGATAAATATGATACAAATCTTCTAAACTTACAAAACACATGCAATAACATGAAATTTATCCATTGTGTCAAGAAAACACGAATCAGACACTGACCAATAAAAACTAAACTTATAAACTGCTATGAAGACAACGAAACAATCAATGTAAATTTTTTAAGATGTTTTCAAATAAAACTTAATAAAAAAATATTGAATGGCGAATCTCATTATCTGGGAATTAAAATATGAAGTATATGTTTGTCGAGTGCATGCACCATGTTTGTCGAAGATTGTAGATATGAAAATATTGTTTCATCTAAATGATGTTTTATATGTTTGGTATCTAACCAGTAATTTTATTTACACATAAAACTTATAAAAAGATTTTAAGTATGGAACAACTTTTTTCTTTTTAAATTGTGTATTTCAAGATATATTGTTTTAATTACTAAAGAATATAATGAGTTGTATTTCTTATAGTCTAAGAACCAAAATAAAATAAATATCATAAGCATAGAAAAAATTATAGATAAAACATGCTCATGAAAAACTTCTTGGACATCTCTTATTCAATCAATTCCTTCTTTCGTCATTTACTTACTAATATTTTATTGAGTATTTCAAATGCGATATTTATGAAGTATCAAGACATCATCATATATTATATCATATATTAAAGCAAAATGTTTGTTATTTTAATTTATAATTTACGCTATTAACATTAGAGTTGAAACGTGTAGTATCTTCTTAAACTTGACTTTTACTATTGCTTCATTTCTTATGAATACTTTTATGGCTCCTAAAATTATCTCGTTGTTAAACTTTACAAACCACACCAATCTCATTCTCATAATAGAAATGGTAATATCTCAATTACTAATCAATCGAATTATTTTCAGCACATATACATATGAACTTTCCTTTTGCACCATAAAAAAATATTATTATTATCAATTACAAATATTTATCTTAAGTTGGAAAAAATTATGAATAATTACATTTTTTTATGAATTTCGTCGGTAAATAATTATCGACAGATCTTTAATTTTCAATAAACAATGATATAAGTAATTTAATTGTTAATTAACTATAGAATATTTGTACCTATGAAAATTTTGTCACTCAAATTTGTTTATTTATTTATTTTATTCATTAGAACATACATAATGGACCAAGAACGTATTTAGATTAACAATAAAAAGCTTGTTATACAAAATAATATAATTATTTATTCATAATAATTAAAATTATATTAAATGTTTTGTGATCCATAAATTCATAAATAAGAAAAGCATACCAAGTTTATATAATCTAACAATTAGAATAATTTAAAGGGTCGTATTGATTTTATTGTAGTTGTAACTGCTCATCGTGTTGTTACTCATATTGATCATTTTGTCATTGGTGTTTTTGAATTATATTTTATGCATCTTGTGGAAAGAATGATAACACAACACGAATAAATATCCAAAGTCGAGGTATGATCATTCTAATATCAATTCCAACTATATTAATTCAACTCAAAATAAAACTCCCAATACAACACTTTATACTCAAAATTATAAATTAAATCAATAAAAAGCACTATTTTTTTACATAAAAATCTACAACTAAAATACGATAAAGTGATAATAAAAACATAAAAAAACCCTTTCTTAATCATTCCCTATATCAAACTTTATTATATAAAACTCTTGTCTTACGCCTACCACTTCTATTTTTCTTATTAGTTCCAAAATGCATTTGGTCAATTTTAAATTACGTACAGACTTTTATATTCTTTTACACACTAACTTTAAAATAGTAACACCTCTCCGTGATTTTGATATACTTTTGAAAAATATTTAATGAATGAGATTTCTTGACTTCAAGCAATCCTCATCCTCAAATTCAATTATAAAATAATCAATTCATTGTCAAACTTACTTATACTCTATTATAAGAAAAGTTTTTTCCCCATTAAATTATTCCAAAATAAATATTGTTATGGACTTGCAAGTGTAGGGGTTTTGAAGATAAATCATTATACTAAAAGAAAAACTTAAATTTTGACAATAATTAAAATTAAAAGGTCATATACCTATGTATTATAATATTCCCCGTATACTTTACATCTATCTATTTTAAGAACTTAGTGCTAAGATTTAGTAATCTGAAATTGTGCGTATTAAAAAAAGGTTATTTACGTAAAAAGGAAGGTAAGAGTAATGAACACACATCGTCCAAGTCTAAAATTTTGGATGGTTAGGGCAGAATTACAAACTGTAAAACAATTAGGAACCGTAGAAGTAGAAACGAAACGGGAAAACATTGAAACGCTGAAAACCGTAATAAATACGCGTTGGGGTCAACAAACACGGGCAGGAATACGCGCAACAGTTGACATTGACCTCACCACCGTTGCGTCCGAACCAAGACGCACACGGGACGGTGCCTTCACTAAACCTACCTCGGTGGGCCCCGTTTTCTCCCGAACCTTAGCTTCGGACTGATCCTTTCATCCCCTCTAAATTGCCCCCTCGCGACTCGCCTCGACGCGTGACTCTCGCTCGATCGTCGATAACGAAATTTCTCAAGTAATTCTCTTCTCTCTCTCTCTCTCTCTCTCTCTCTCTTTGTGATCTCTTCTTGATTTCGAGGATTTTGTTCCCACGAAGTTTCGTTTCGTTTTTTTTTTTTCTTTCTTTCTCTTTGTGTTTTGGGGAAATTGGAGAGACAAAATATGAAAAATTTCCAGCGATCGGTTTGGTGGCAGGTATTTGTTTGTAAATTGTGAGAAATTGAGTAATTGTTCGATGTTTTGCTTGATTGATAATTGGAGACCTGTGGATTTGGTTTTTTTCGTGTTTGAAAATTTTAGGTTTTGAAATTTCGGTCAGACAATGTTATTTTTTCTTTTCTTTTTCTTTGCTGATGTTACTGTTTGAATTATTTTATTTTATTACGTAGCGATTAACGGATCTTTACTTCGAATGAGTCAATACTGAGATGGTTTTGGATTTTTCGCCTGAGATCTGGCCTTTTTTCGAATTTTCATGTATGATCGTTTCATGGGGGAAAACAAGAGTTGCGAATTTGCGATTCCTGAACCAAAAAATAGTCGCAATTTTTCGGATATTTATGAAGTTGATGGAATCAATCATGATATCTCTCTATGTATAGATTTTCGAAATTTTTGACCTAAAGGGTTGAACAGTGGAAATTGGTGAAGATCCATGTTTATACTCGAAAACGTGTTTGTTAATTGTTTACGAGTCTTGTTTTTTTGGTTGCGGTGCAGACGTAGAAGAAGGATCAGAATCGTTGAAAGAAATTGAGGAAGATGGCACTAGTATCTGGAGGAAGATCAACACTGAACCCCAATGCCCCGCTTTACATTCCAGCTGCGTTCCGCCAAGTGGAGGATTTTTCTCCAGAATGGTGGCAGCTGGTGACCACATTCACATGGTACCATGACTTCTGGCTAAGCCAGCAACAGGAGGATGGAGCCTATTATGGTGATGAGGATGAGTTTGATGGTAATGATGTCGTTGATTTGCTTCCTGATTCGTTTGATCTTGATGCCGGTGAAGATCTTGCTGTTTTGGACGCTCAGCTTGAAGACTTCATTCAATCTTATGAAACCCAAGGTAAAAATAATAAAGGGTTGAATTCAAAATTCAAAATTTAGTAGCATTATTATCATATTGTATTATGTTATGTAGATGATGCAATTATTGGTTGAGTTTGGTTTTCATTCACTAACGGGTTGTTTTTGTTTTTTTTTTCTTATGAATTTCTTCTGAAGAAACTGGATCCAAAGTAACTGCATGAGGTAGAGATGAACCTTTGGACGCATCTACCAACCAAAGAGGCCGAATGCCAAGAGTTGTCTTAGCTTGCGGTCATTTAGCTAATATTGTACCATGTTATCCATAGCTTCAACTTTCTTTAACTCTTGTATAGGCTAAGTTTTCAACCTTCAATCTGTCCTTATCTGGATGTTGTCAAAATCTATGGTGAATAGGGAGAGGAGAACGATAAAAAAAGTGTAACTGTTTCATGTACTGACGTTGTAAAAGCTGCTACAAGCAAGTATTCAAATTACAAAAAAGAAAAAAAAAAAAAAAATAAAATAAAAAAAAAAAAAAAAAAAAAAAAGAAGCAAAAGAAGACTTCTCTGTAATGATTTGTTTCTATGCATTTGGCACACTAATTTTCGATATAAAAGTAAAAAGTACTTTAAGAAAGTTGATTTGGTTTAGAGTTTGATAAAATTGATTTTACTATTAAAAGCTATTGAGTTATGCGTGTAACCTTCATGAAACATGACAGAGCAGGGGCCCAAGAGTAATTAATCAGCCAGGAATAAATGAATTACATTCCGACACTTCTCTTTTAGGTGCCAAGACAGTTAATACAGAAAATTTGAAAAACTACCTCCTAAAATTAAATGCCAATTTATGTACATTAAAGACGCAGGTCTTGCTACTCATCTCAGTCAAAATTACACAATGACCTTCTAAACCAGTGTGACACCTATTCAATGAGGAGTGCATTTATGTGTATCTGTTGATGGGGGGCTATCACACACCAACTAGTAGCTAGAAATGGGTGTATAAGCTTTAGTTGCAAACATGTTATTGCCTATGCAACACGTAAGTTCAAGTACATCCTTAATGAGGCAAATTTCTTTTCATGCAGATAACCCTGCCCCTGCCCCTGCCCCAGCCCCCACGTATTCCGTATCCTCATTGTCAAGTTGTTTCCTTCTTTGAGCTTCAAGTTTGGTTTGGTTGCCAATAGCATCAGAGATGGCTTTAGGTAACCAAAATCCTGGCTTCTCAAGGAATGGTGCCCGGTCAAGCACCAAAGGCTCTCTCAAAGTTACTTCAACTCCATCAAAGACCCACAATTTCGTGGTTGCTTCGCCTTTGAGACCCAATGAGAACCAACCTAAACCCGCTATTGCTATGTCGATGCTGTTCACATCCCAACTAGTTCCAGACACTTTTACTTCTCTTTCTTGCCATGTTCCTAGTTCAGCAGCACGGTCATTACCAATGGGAGGCTGGAATAAGAATAACATCAAATTACTAGGACCAAGATTAATAAGGACAATTTTGTTTTATGCTACACCACAAACATGCACACACATTTATATAAAGCACATCTAAATTCCCAAAAACTACACTCCAGAGTTACCCTCGGCAAGTTTTAAATTATACAAGACTTTTAAAACGACATTAAAAGAAGTTTCTGCTTTTAACAATTTAAATTAGTAACAACTAATTTATAACATTTTTTCTTAGACTAAAACATACAAAGAATTAGTTTGGTCCCTATCTTATATGTATACTCTTTGATGCAGAACATTAGGCGTAATAGGCTGTTATTGGTATACCCTTGAGTCCAAAAGGGATTTCAGAATAACTCCACCGCAGGAAAGATAATAAAAACATTTATGGCATCAATAGGAAATATGAATTTTAATTTACAGGCAAAGGTAATGGCACTTGTTTGTACTAAAAAGCTCCTAAGCTTCTAAACTAATCCTAGTTTACACCCTACTATTGATACCAAGCTTCTATAGAATTATAAAACATATAAGGACCAACTAGACCTAAAATCATTAAAACTCAAAATTGGACATGATTATTTTATAAAAGAATTATACCTTCGTAATTTCTTTTATATAGATTATGACATCTAACAAATGGTCCAATGCAAACTTTGTGCTGTGGCAACAACAAAGATAAATAAAAGCGTATACCATGGGCCCAAGGTTATCAATGGCAGAAGGGAGAGTGTCGCCCAAGGCCACAATGCTTCCATAAACACACCATTGCAACCTATGGCATGAATATATATCCCTTAACAAACTGCCTATGGCGGAGGGGGTTGAAAAAAACACCTCGTTATGGCCACCCTATAACAGTTATTTAACATCATTGGGCAGGCCTCTTTAGTTGTAGGCGATAAAAGATGACGGGTCTTAGTTGCTGATACTTTTAAATATAACTTAAAATTTAGAACAGCTTCAAAATACTAAATGAACTTCAATGGTAAGCTAATATTCTTTTGTCTGCAAAAAATTTACAGTACAACATTCCTTTTTTCAACGAGGAAGCATCATTCACATTTAGGACTGCATTTGTTGCTGAGTAAACTCAAAATGCGATCAGGGCTTCTATTTTTGAACTAGTGAGACCAAGTATTTCATACAGCAAATCAATCAGAAAGTAAAAAGTGTCCATTATCAGAACACCAAATATTTCCACTTTGAAGTTCAATACTGCTCAAGTACACTCACATGAATCCCAACCCTTAGTAAATGGTTTTGAATTCCGAAAAGACAAATTTCTCACAGTTTCTTACTCGGGAAGCAAACCATTTATGACCACAATCATCATATTTAGCCTCATTTCAACCAGCTAATATACCAATCATCGCTAAAGCAGATCTACCAGAGCAAACTCGTTTGTCAAGACAGCATTAACCTCATTTAGATTCAAATATCTATTACAATGTTAACCAAGGTGTGATATTCTTTTTGTTTTCGGTAAATTGGATTGACAGAGGTTGGTTGTTTAGGTATAGTTTAAGTTTATTTAATTCATAAATGGCCTTCTTTTCTACAGTAAGTAGTTGGTTTTATAGAGAAATATTATAGTTTGATTAGACAAACAAAGTCAATTCTAACATTTCTCAATGCCAGAAGACACTGTGCAGGAAAAACTACATATGATGTTCAAAACTCACAAATATGTACAAAAGCACATTCCCTCGATCTTCATTCCTCATGTCTTGCTCCCAAAGGAAAAAACTATATGTTTCTTGTTAGACTCTTGGTATATACACTAGCTCAGTAAAACCTACATACATGTTGAAAAAAACTTCTTTGCTAGTGAAGGTTAACTGAGGACAAGAAGACCGTTAAAGGAGAAGGGGGGATTACCAATCAATTATACACCCTTCTTCACAAATATATTAAATCTTCCCTCTGGTTACTTGAATTTTTGAGATGATATTGGTATGAGCAAATTAATAAAATGAAATAAAGATGGCCAAGCTATGACAAAATACAGATGTCAACCTCCTCAGTAAAACAAAGAATATTGAAACATGTCTAGGTTGGAAGGAGAACAGAAGGCATACCTGTAACCTGATACCGACATGTTTTCTCCAAACCTCATCAGCATTTTCAATTTTCCCCATGTGAAGAGAAACATTTGGTGATGCCCAAACTGTGACATATATTGTTTCAACAGAGGCTCCAACAAGGTCAAGTCTTGCCAAGCCACCAATGTGTATAGCTTGTCCTACCTGTAAATTAAAAGCAGCATGTGAGAACTTCACTCCTTTTCCAAAATATACATAAAAACCTTGCAGTCTAGACTCAGTATGCATGTTTATGATTCAGAATCCTCAAAGGCCAAATAATGGTCATAATTGTTATGTAGAAAACATAATACTAAAATTATCTGTTAGTTCTGAAGTCTTACGAAAATGCACAAAGTGAACTTGGAATCCGAGCAAGAAAACAAAAGCATCCCTAACAATTTAGATCCAGGATGGAGAACAGGAAAAGCAACAAGTAACTTGCCTTGATTCTATATGACCGTGGCCGGAGTTCCTTCCGGATCTCAATCACCTTTTGCTCATCCCGATTCAATCTCATTGACATTAAGTATGGGTGCAAGAGCCCCGGAGTATCAAACATCTTAGTCTTAGCTGGCAGAACTCCAGCAATTCTCAAGATCCCAAGTGTTGTCCCAGGAATTGGAGCTTCTGTCAGCTTTGTAACTTTAGCTCCTTGTTTCTTTGCAAAAGCATTGATCAGAGTAGATTTCCCTGCATTTTGAGCGCCAATCACCCAAACATTCCCACGAGGACCAGCCAAATCCTTCACGAAGGACAACAAATTCCTTACACCTAAATCGTTCCTTGAACTGACCAAATAAACCCCATTTAGCTTAGGTGCTCCTCCTGATCTTGCACGGTTTCTAACCCATCTATCTAACCTCGTAGGAGAAACCTGGGATGGAAGGAGATCAACCTTTGTTGCCACAAGAACAAGCTTCGGCAGCTTCTTGGCGCGCTTCGAGTTGTCCTGTATTCTTTCTAATGCTTGAAACAAAGATTTCACAGCAATCCTAGGGAATGAACCGTCAAAATCAACACAGTCCACAACCATGACAACAACAGTAGCACTGCCACTTCCAGAAGGGTTCATCAGCCGCGTCGAAATCAACCTATCGAAATCAAAATCCGGTATCAAATTCTCCGCCGTCTGGTTCTTCACGTGGCCATAGTTTCTCAAGGAATGACACCGAGCACACACAGTTACCTCTTCTTTCTCCCTGTTAGCCTCCTTAGCCATCCTCTTCTTCTCAGCTTTGGATACCTTCTTCCTCCTTACCTTTTCCAAGTACTCCTCAGAAATGTTACCATACCCAACCCCTGCAGGTGCAAACCCATCCAATTCCAACTTCTCATCATCTTCACCCAGTAACTTACCTTCCCAGTCAATCTCATCTAACCCCTCACTCTCTTCTCCAAGCATAGTTTCACTTTCATTTAAAAGCCCCACTTCATCATTTTCTTCTTCTGCATAATCACCACCATCATCAACATCAAACACATCGCCATCCTCTTCTGAAAACTCTTCCACTTTCACCGTCCTTTGTTGGTAATACCCTAGAAGGTCAGGGTCCTTATCTTGCATGAAGACTCCACAACCAGGACAAATGGGCCCTCTCGCTTCATCTTCATCTCTCCCCTCACTCAACAATGGGTTTCTACTATCTCTCCTTGTGGCTTTGGGGTGAGTGGAGTCACCCTTCACCGCAAAAGCAATCAAGGACGACACTTTCTCAAAGCGCTTGCTAGTATCTACACTCAAAACACATAAAACGCAATTGGGGCATCGGAAAAATGGAAAAAGGAAGTGTGTAGACCGACATAAGCGAAAAGGATTGAACTGACTAATTAATCGAGGGGCTTACCAGAGAAATGACGAAAACTTGGAAGTGCACGCTCCTGTGTACTGTTGTTAAGGATGACGAGCTTGGTAGAAGGAAAAACAATTGTAGACAACAACATAGCCATCGCTATGAGGAATGCGAGAAACAAGTGCCGCAGCACTCACGCTCAGAAGAGGGAAGAGGGTAAGGCAATAGTAACTATTTGTTTTGTTTGCTAAAAGTTAAGACTTAAACATTATAAAAAGAATGTAAGATTTAAACCTCCAAGTGGTTTTTGCAAAAGAGAAAAAGACATAGGAAATATTTTTCAATTTTCATCTTAAATATTTGGTTGGAGCATTATATATATATATATATATATATATATATATATATATATATATATATATATATATATATTTATTTATTTATATCTAACAAAATTTTGCACCCATTTTATATTTATTATTTTATTCTTTATTTTCTTTATAAATAAAAAATTATTTAAAGAAGAAAGTAAAAATTTTCTTATTGACAAAAATACCCTACAATTTGAGCACGTTCTCGGCGCGCACAGTCCCCCCAGCTTCTGGCTATAAAAGGCACTCAGCGTTTCTTCGAATCCAAACCAAAACGCAAAAACAGAAAGAGACATGGCGCCAAAACGAAAACCTTCTTCTCCAATCTCCATCGGTGATTCTTCAAACCCTAGAATTCGCCACCTGATTCAATGCTCGTTTCTAACTTCGATTCTCACCTTTCCATTGCGCAGGTAACTGCGAGGTTACCGTCGAGGCCACTCGTTTCACCTGTAACCCCGATTCAAACGCCGTCGTAATATCGCTTCCCCGAAGCGGAAAGATCAAAGTGTCAGGTACTGCTCAAATGATATAAAACGCAATGCCGTTTGAGCTTGTTCGATTTGGTTAACGGTTTTCACTAATGCTCCTTTTCGCTGCAGTTGTTGAAAAGCATGAGAATGTTTCTGAGGATTTTAGGTCCGGTCATAAAGGTACAATGCTACATTTATGCGTGATTCGTTTTTACATTAATCTTGCGTGATTAATAGTAACTCGTAATAATCGTTAACACGTTTATAATGTTTGCTATTTGGTTTATAATTTCATAGAGCATGAGTTCGTGCTGGTTAATCCTAAAGATGCTGATTCTGTTAGTAAATCCTACCTTCAGGTAACACTCTCGCTCTCCATAACTGTTTAGGTTCCAATTGGGTGAATAACTAATTGTAAGTGTTTATTGTATAAGCATTTGTCTCAGTTCTTTCTACAATTAGAGAGTGTCGTTCATGACTTATTGGGACTTCGGTCCACTCTTTGTTGTAGTGATCTTGTATGATACAAATTGATATTGTAATGGACAAGAGTGATATTAATATACTTTGTAGACAGATCATATGTTAGTTATCAAGAAATGAAAACTACAAAAAAGATTCACTCTTGAATTTATCGATCACATGAAGTAGAAAACCGTTTACACAAAGGAACTACATCCTTTTACAATGGATAGTTCAGTCACAAGCAACAAAGCTATTTTCGAAGATGAAAAGTCCTAAAACAAATAAAAAGTCTATTTATAGACTTTATATAACAGAGAAGTCTGACAAACTCTCTGTGTCAACCAGATTATACAAAGGAGGCTTAATTGCTATTTTTAAACTTTTTCCTATAATAGGCACGCCAAACCTTCTCCTTAACATCATTCTTATTTTGGTAATTGTTTCCAAATACTTTTGCAGATGCTTATGTCAAGAGGTAAGTCTAATAGTGTGTTTGGATACCTTCAAAATCAGGCTGACTACCATAAAACTAATAAAAAACGTGATTTTTTTTCCCCAAAACTGACATAGCAAACGCGCTATAAATAAGTTAAGTTATTTCACATGCAATAGCACAACTCATTCACTTTTCTGAATACTTTAGAAATATTTAAATTTAGGGTAACAAATTAACCTTCCCATCCGAAATGTGCCTGTAAATGGGTTTGCAGGAAGTATTACAAATGTACAAGACAGAGCTACCTGGAATGAATTATGCCGCAAATACCGGAAAACAATCCAAGTTTCTTGAGAGATGTGTGACTAATGGGTATTAACTTCTTATTTTCCTTCTTTTGCTTGCATGTTCATAATGGTTCCATGGTTGTCTTGCTACTATTTCATTTACTGTGATGATTTGAACAGAATTCACAGTTTTCCCCCTTTTTTGTGAACTTGTTTTTCCTGGTTTAACAGTAGGTTTTGTCTTGCAGGAAATACCGAACCCTACTGGTAAAATCCACTTGTGTCGGAAATTCAGGAAAGGTATATATATATTTGCTAGATAACTAAGTCAGAAATTGGCGCACGTTTTCTATCAGAGTTATATTTCTAAGCCTACTGCCATACTATCCTATCCTATTAAATTAAAATTATGGAAATTTGTTTTAGTATGTTTACTGTTTACAAATTATAGTAAACACGTCTCAATTTCTTAAAGAGAAAGAGTAATGTAACAAACTTAGCCCTGAGATGCCGTACGTTTGAGTACAACATAGCAGGGCATGCCTATATTTCTTAAAGAGAAAACTTGACAATTTTAGCTCTGAGATTCAATGGGGTCTGTTGGATTGGTAATCAAATCACAGAATATGTTTAACCGTGGAATGTTCTACAAACAAGTTGATACTGTCTCAATGATTGACCTGATTGATCTTTACCAATAGTTCTCTCTTTTCATCTTAGAAATCACCAGTCTTAGAAATAAAACGAAAAAAATGTTTCTTACCATCTTCTAACGAAGCTTAGCAGTGGAAATTAGAGAAGTATAGTAGTTATGTATTATTAGATCTTAAATTATGATTAACCTATGTTTGGCAGGTTATAGCAGCAATCACATACCAAATCATCCCTGCAGATACAGAATTTGCAGAGGTCCCACTTGCAGCTGTCAATGCAATCCATCAACGAAAGGTCTTTCCTACGTTTTACATTTTACATTTTTCCTTTAGTAATAAACGTTTTTCCCCTTCTGAAAATGTCTCATTTGGAGTCGGCTTCAAGAAATAAACTTGCAACGGTTAATCACATAAACATTCATATCGTTTTGATTACAAGACTAAATAAAGCTTCTGGTTTAGCTCCAATTGGAATTTGATTGTTTTTCTCCTTTTTATCTTTCAGTAATTTTCAGTAGATAATGGGATTAAATAGTGAAAATTTACACGGTCATCTAGTTTCTAGGTCTCACTTGTTTTGGAACTTACCTTAATTTTAATGTTAAGCCAAGGTCATTCTTTTAAGAGAGTCAAAGGACGTACTGTATTTGGATGTTGTTTCTTCTCATTTATGTGTATATTATATTGATGTGTGGCAACTTATATGGCATGATAAGTCTTTTCGTAATTCTCTTTCTTGTGTGATCTGTTGTCTATGTGTTTACATGGTTTTGTGCTCGTGGTAATATGGGTTCAATTGAGGTTTCTATCTTAATTAATGATTGGTTAATATCCTGCAGGGTTTTGGTCATTTATTGGTTCTAGAGCTAAGGAAAAGACTTCAAAGTGTTGGTGTTCGTTCTATTTTATGCTGGGGAGACAAAGAATCAGAAGGATTTTGGCTTAAACAGGTAATTTAGAAATGAAACTTCCCTGGAAGCTTGAGCAGATCATAGAGTCATTTCTGGTTTATTGTATAAATGGCTGATATTTCATTTCTGAGTCTAGAATACTTGATTCACGTGTGATCATCCTAGTGGTCCTGTAAAAGATCCTCTAGTTCTCTGATGTTATGATGTTTCCCCTTTTGAATTACAACTGCAGGGTTTTGTAGAAATAGCACAGGTGGGTACCAAAGGAAGGGCCCGCAGGTTACCTGTAAAAGCTGATATTCAGAAATCATTATGCTTTCTTGGTGGTTCAACTCTCATGGTTTGCCACGTAACGAAAGAATGCTTAGCCGATGATGCTAACACTTCGAAGTGTCTCCCTTCACAGTTTCATCAGAATTCCTTTACACCTGCCATTGCTGAAGATGAGCAGCTGGAGTTTCTGAGAAACTACGTAGATTTGAAGTTTCTAGATAAATGTTCCCGTGGAACAACATCAGGTAAAAGTCAACATAAAGCTTTGGTGAAAGATGAATCCTTAACAGAATATGACACTCAGTGGTAGAGCATAAATCAATGTCTCCCATATTTCTAAATGTGAATATATAATTCATAATTTAAATGATATCCTTTGTGTGCGAAAAAGGTAGTAAACATAATATCTTATATAGAGGCTATTTGATGTTTTTATGTATTTTTTGTTGTAACCTCTTACTCTATGAACAGGATTTGACAGTCATAATCCTAAGCAATGCTGTAGTAGTATTGTTCCTTTTGCCCGAATAAATGATGATGATAGACAGGCCACTGTTGCAGAAAGTTCACAGGATAATGTGAATTATTGTTCTCAATCTACAAAAGGTGCAAAGAGGACCTGGGAAGCCTCTTTATCGTCATTGAAGTCAAAAAGAGTGAAGGGGAGCCAGCTGGTTGACAATCAATCAGGTTCTAGCTGCGGTTTTATCTTAGAGACTGATGAGGCCAACCCCTGTTCTGTAGAAGTTCTTCATGATCCATCGATTACAAAAGGTTCTGAAAAGTGTATCGAGTATAATGTAGAAGCTCCTATCAACATAGAACCGCCGTCTGCTAAACAATGCTTTAGAATTATGTTGATGAATATTGCTGATGATGCTAAGAAAACACAGCTTACAAAGGTATGTCTAATTACCCAAGCATTTTATAGATGTTTTGATAAATTGACGAGTAACATTTTTTGAACTGTCCTAGAGAGACCTGGGATCTTCCTTTCGACTGTGTATAGCCCTTCTCTTTTCCACGATTGGTTTTTAGCTGCTGGCAGGAAGAGACTGGGTCTAATTTTAGGCTTTCTATTTTTTTTTTCTTGTAACAGCATAGAACCTGGAAATTAACTAACAAGATGAGTTCTGGTTGTTATTTTTAAGTTAACACCGTTAGACATTTGTTCTATGTATAGGTGATTGAAGACCTTGGTGGTACTGTATCCACTTGTGGAAGTATGACCACACACGTTGTCACTGGAAAAGTGAGAAAAACTCTGAATTTTTGTACTGCGCTTTGTTCAGGGTAAGTTCAGAATAGTATTTTCAATGTTAACTTGCGTGATGTCATAACTGAAATTTTAAGTTGAGATATATTTTTTAATATGAAGGTAGTTGAAATCTTGGCATTTTGATTTGCGAATAAATTTCTATAATTATTGGGTTCAAAACAGCTTATAATCAAATTGAGCAATTGAAAAAATGGTATAGCCTAAAAAATAATCAAATCTAAACATGTCGAAGATGTTTTTAGACTCTGATTTTTATGAATTTTTTCATATCATTCATCAATATATGTCTACTACATTTTTCTATGTATTACTCGTGATGATTATTAATAACAAGGAGTTATTGTTGACTGCACAGTGCTTGGGTGATCTCATCAAGTTGGTTAAAAGAAAGTTTTCGTGAAGGCAAATTTGTTGGTAAACTGGAACAAACTTTTTGTCTATATCCAATTATTATTAGTATTATTCAGATAGCATACACACTAATTTTTAAAACTGAATATGCAGATGAACTGCCTCACGTACTGAACGATCCGGATTATCCGCTGAAGTACAAATCTGATTTAAAAAGTGCAGTTTTACGGGCAAAAGCTTGCCCTCATACTTTGTTCAAGGGTTATACTATATGTATTGCAGCTCATGTTCAAACTCCCGCTAAAATATTGTCTGCAATTGTCATGTCCGCAGGTGGTAATGTAAGTCTGATTATCTTTTTACTGAAACTTAAAATTTAATCAGACCTTAAAAAGTCCTGCATATGTTATTTCTAATCATTTCGACATGTTTAAAGCAAGAAACATCTAAACACAAGAAATTAGGTCACATGGTATCCACGCTTTCAAAAATGTATATCTTTCGTACATGATAGCATACGTTAGGCTTCTAATTTGGTGCATTTGTAGTGAAAATTAGTATAAAATTCTCAACTCTATGCAAAGCTACATAGTAAGAGTTGCTTCTATATTTGGAAATATTTTCCGTTTGAAATTTTAGTCCAACATTTTTAGAAAACATGTATAAAGCTTACAAAAGCCCTGTGGAAAGGTCAACATATTTGTACTGTTGGTTGATTAGTTACGTAGTTTAACCACAAAAGTCGACCTTGGTGTACATTCTATTTATTTAACATGTGGATTTCAGGTATTTATCCAAACATAGTACATCCACTATAATCATGAATTTATGACGAATTTTAAATGTAGTCCCCTACTATTTCCCAATAGAAAGAAGAGAAGAACTAGAAGCCTTTTGCATGCTAGTGCCCATTTATAAAATGTTCGTTGCATAATATCTTATTCATCACCTTCTGTTATCGTGGTGTTGGGTTGTTATGAAATTTCAGTTATTTTTGTATTAGGTAATTAGTAGACTGGAGAAAGTAAAGGAAACATCAACAACAATATTTGTGACGAGCGAAGAAGACACGGAAGAAGCAATGGTAGCTGCGAAGAAAGGGATCCGGACTTTCAGTTGCGATTGGTTTATGAACTGTGTCATGAGACAAGAACTTGACTTGGACGCCCCCCAGTTTGCTGAGTCTTTGTAAGGATGTCACCATCTTCTCTTTCATATATAACCATCTCTCAATTGTAGACTCTCTCCGCTCCACTCCTATAAATATCGTTAGGTTTAACACATACCGTAAACAACTCCTACATGAGTTAGGGCTAGGAATTGCAAAGGAATTACTTTTGGTTTAAATATACTTTTTTATTCTATTTTATCTAGGTCATCTTGCACATCTCGTTTTCCAGTTTTCTTAAAATTAAACAATTTTAGCTCACTTTTAATAGTTATCTGTTTAAATGTTAATAATACCAATTACTTATCCATCTAAAAAATTAATAATACATTTTATTATGTTATTTTAATGGATACATTAATGCGAATAATTGAATTATATATTAACAATGGACTAAAATTGTTTAACTTTATAAAATTGAAAGACTAAATATGGAATTAAAATTTGGTTGGGGGAGAAAATTAATAAATATGCCAAATTAGGGGATGAAGGATTTAACCTTTTACATTTTTTTATTTTATTTTGGATTTTTTTCCATTCGTTTACTCGGATGAAACTGTAATCGTTTTTTGAATTTAAACCAAACCGTTTTCTTCTTTGGTATTATAGCAATCTATAATCGTTTTATAATTTCATAATTCATTCGTTTATTATATTACTACTTTCCTTCATTTTTTTCTTTTATCTTTTAATTATGAACAAATTATAGAAAACGTTGGTCGAAATAAAATGTCATTTATCAGTCTGTAGTACGTGATAAGTTGAAAACTATTGTCTGTACTGTCCACAGTCATAATAAGTTCGGGTGTGGATTGATTCTTTAATAGGAGATTGGAAGTAAGTGCAAATTGAACAAATCAAGTTTATTAATTGCCCCATTTTCTAATTCAATACTCGATTAAGCCTAAGGATTATGCCATTTCATTATTGACCCGCAGATAGGTAGGACTCCCAGATAAGATATACTCACCTGCGATATAACTATCGGCGCCTTGAGTTCTACGTCAGTTCATTAAACGAAAACGTAAAGAATAGATCCACTGACACGTAAACATTTGTATCCGAGTTTTCTCTAGTACTTTGTTGTTCTGCTTCTGCATCATTGCATCTTCTCCATTAAGTTCACACACCAAATCGGAATTTATCACAAATACGGTGAAAAAGCAAGAAGGAACTACATGCAAGGAAGTTGGACTTGCAGGGCATCAGCCACCAATGCCTGCTGAAGCTGCTGTGGTGGATGAGCCAGGAAGCAATAGACCTCATGCTGCTCAGCTCCAAGCTTTGATAAAATGTCCGCACATGCATTATCTTGTCTAAGAGAATGGATCAAGTCCAAGGACCAATTTCTTTGCATAAGGGAGCGTATGTCAGCAAGCAAGCCACCATAGGCACAATCCTCAATATTGGCCTCAATGAGATTTATTGCTTCTAATGAATCACTTTCCACCAGCACGGTTCTGTAACCCAAATCCCAAGCTGTGATCAAGCCCTGACAAATAGCAAAAAGCTCAGCTTTCACATTCGTTGCAAGGCCAAGAGATCCAAAGAACCCACCAAGCCACTTCCCCTCTACGTCACGAAAGAGACCCCCATAACCAGCATTTCCAGGATTACCATTGCAACAGCCATCCACGCTCAGCTTGATAAAATGTTTTAGACGAGAGTTCTCGGAGAGAGAATTCGCAGCAGAAGTACCCTCTTCCCCTTTTAGATGCAAAAGCATTGCATATTCTTTTACTAGAGACTGAATCAGAGAATACAACCCATCATTATCTGTTGGAGAATTTCGCTTCAAGATGGAACTATTTCTATCCTTCCAAAGCAGCCAAGTTGTGACAGTAAACCTCAAACAGTCAGCATAATGGTCCCTGTAGGGAAACCAGGGCTTCTGAAGGAACCTGTGCATCCAGTCATGAAGAGATGTTGAAAAAAACTCATCACACACCTCTGGAGGAATCATTTGAACCCAGATTGCAGTAGCTCGTGTACAGTCTCGTAAAACATGGATGACAGTCCCTTCCAAGCAGCAGAATGTACACCTTTCATTAGCAGGCAAGCGATCACAGAGGATAGCCAAGAGGAAAGTCTTGCAGTGTTGGGGAACCTTTAGACGGGATATCCATCTCCAAGATGAAAAGTGCGGAGATAAGCTACCACCCCTTGGATTTGAAACACATTGATTGGAGGAATTAGTGTTGCATTCAGACAGTTTTCTGCGCCAGTTTTCAGCATCTTCCTTACATAATACGCGCCATCCACATTTCTTTATCACTAATTTGCTCTTGAGACTAGAAGAATAAAATATTAATTGAAACCTGTCACGAACATAACTCCAGCGAGCCGAATAGAACGGAATATATAAAATCAGCAGGTGAGGATATTTATGCTTTGGGATTCCAGAGATGAGCCCCTGCTCCATCTTGTGACACAGCTGCTGCAAAATATTTTTGAAACTAGGAACTTTTGAAATCCAACCAATGCGATATTCCTGTGAAGGTGAAGGCTCCACATCTTCTACAACTAGGCAAACCAAACTTCCCCACCATTCACTTCTATGGTACCGGTGACGAAGTTGAGCTAAGTCCATCGGTATTGACACAGTAGAGTCAGCCCAAATGTAGTTTTGTTTCAAGTATTCTATGTCTTGGACTTGGTTGAGATGGTTTTGATAGAAAAAAGATGATGGGATTTCGTTTCCCGGACTTACCAATAAGGTTTGAAACTGTTTGGCATCGTGCAACTGTTACAAGGAAATCACCATGTTAAAAATTTAACAAGAGATGAGACTGTATTATAAAGAGAAAGATGCATTGACAGACCTTGTCAAAGGCAAATGATGCCAAATGACCCCATATCTGTTGGGGATCTGATAAAGGTTTCATTGAACCACAATCACTTGCATTTACATAATGTACTTCTGGTGGCAGCTTCGGAAATGACTCCAAGCTTGGGCAGCGCTTCAATAATAGTTTTTCTAGCTTCAAAAGTTCAGAGATGCGACCTAAGCGTACAAAATTATTCCCACTTAGATCTAATGTTACCAATGATGATAAGTAGCCAAGATCTTCAGGAATTGATCCATCATGGAGATTGCAATAACTCAAGTCCAGTTTAGTCAATGAGGATAGACCAGAAGTAGGCAAGATCAATCGCGTTGGAGTTGGATGACTATTAAACCTGAGAATCTTCTCAAAAGGGAGAAGTGAGCTCCATGAGTTTGATGTTAGGCTTAGGCCTTTGCATCCCCGAAATAAAAGCAATCTGAGATTTTTTAAAAGAACAATGGATGAAGGCACTTCCCTAATAGCAGTCTCGCTTGCATTTAAAGTTTCCAAAGCCTCATTTTCATTCAAATTATCAGGCAGTTCAGAAATTTTTGAACAACCAGAGATATTGAGCCTTCTGAGAGATTTCAAATTAGAAAAGGTATTTGGAAGGCGAACAATATTTTTGCAACCCTCTAAAAGCAAGTTATTAAGACCTGTCAAGTGACCAACAGACACGGGTAATTCAGCTATCGAAGTCTCCTCTAAAGCAAGCACGGATAAACTTTTCATACTTTCTCCAAACTCAGGAAGCTTTCTAACTGCGGAGCAGCCTGAAAGAACTAGACGTTTTAAAGAGTCCATCAACAATTTTCTTGGAAGGATTTTGAGATTTTTGCAATCTTCAAATGTCACGTACGAAAGCTTTTTAAGAAGTCCAAGAGATGTATGAACCTCAACTAGGTTTGCACAGCCTTCGAGATCCAATTTTTCAAGATTTGGAATTCCAGTGAAATCTGGAGTTCTGTGTAGATTATTGCAATTTCTCAAATTGATGATCTTCAAATTCTCCAGAAACTAGAAATAGAAAAAAATGTATATATTAGCTCTTAAAATAAATTACAAACGAACCAGAAATTGAATGGAAGAGTGTTACCTTTGTTCCTCCCCAAAGGTATTTTATTATGCTATGACACATATCAAGCTCAACGAGTTGATCCAGTTGGGCTCCAACTGGCAGTGATTCAAGAGGATATTCCTTCCATACAAGAACTTTTAATCCACTGGGAAGACATTTGAGACCAAGCGGAAGTTTCAATCTATTCAATATCATGAGCAATCTAAGATTACTCATCTTTGAGAAAGCGTCTGGATTCCAATATGCTTCATAAGGTTCAGGAAGATTTAAAACTACAGCTTGAATGGATTCAGTTCCCTGATAAAACATGACAAAATTAACATAAGGAGTAATGAGGAATAATTTGTAAATCAAGAATAAAGTTGTTAAAAAAACTTACATTATTATTTCTCAATACTTGATCAATGTCCTTGAGTGACCACAACCTACTCCTCTTGCTGGCATCATTAGGAGATTCTTGGAGAACGATATTCCTACACATTTCTTGAAGCAAATCGTGCATCCCCAAATGCAGTCCATCGTAAGTTACTAATGATTTTTCAATTAGAACTTCTATACCAATCAGTGGATTGAAATCACAATTTTCCAATATTCGTGTTACATCATCTTTGGTGCTTCCTTTGAAAAAACAAGCAATATCTAGAAGTATAGCCTTCTCGTTATCTCGTAATCCATCATAACTTATTCTTAGAGTCTTGCAAATATCATTTTGTACATCCTTCCTTAACATTTTCAAAGCGTCTTCCCATACGGAAGCACTTCTTCCACAGAGAAATGAACCCAAAACTTTGAGTGCCAAAGGAACACCTCCAGCATATTGAACCACAGAACTAGACAACTCTAAGTAAGCTTCTTCAGGCTTTTCTCTTCTAAACGCTTTTTGGCAAAGAAGTTGAAGGGATTCATCACTATTTAAGATCGGAACATCATAATTATCACACACATGAAATGATTTAAGTAGATGTTTATCTCTAGTTGTTATAATTACTCTACTCCCCTGACCAAACCATTCTGGCTTCCCAGCTAAATTCTCTACTTGGATATCAGAACTTAAATCATCAAGGACAAGGAGAACTTTCTTATTGAATAAAAGATTCCGTAATGTTTCCTTTCCTTGGTCCAAACTTTCAATTGTCATGCTTCTTATTCTTAAATGGGAAAGCAATTTTCTTTGTAAGCAAAGCAGACCATCTCTTTCACTGGAAACCTCTCTAACATTCTCAAGAAAGCAACTAATATCATATTGGTCATGGATTTTATTATAGACAAACTTGGCTAATGTTGTCTTTCCAATACCACCCATGCCCCATATGCTCATAAAGCGGACTTCCTGTGATTCCGTTCTTAAAAGTGCATAAATCTTTTTTATCCTAGAATCAATTCCAACAAGTTCATCATCATAGGATGGCAATTTAGGTTGTAACTTTTCCCACACCTCTGCAACAATTTCTTCAATTAGTTCTGTTTCACGCCTGCATAAGAAATTTTTAGGTTTGAAATGAGTGAATCGATATGAATTATAATTAAGTAAAGAAACAAAATGATCACGAGGATGTATTTTGATTAAGGTTTCGATTTGGGACTACGCCCTTTTTGTGCGTCAATTGAAGTTTCTCGTTAGCAAAAAATTTCAATAGTTACAATATGGGGATACTATTGTCTTAGTGTATTCCTTGCATGTAAAAAAGAATCCTTTTCCTTGTCTTATAAGGGTATGATTTTAGCATTGGGTAATACTTCTAGAAGGTTGTGTTCTTTGCTAAACATCTACAGTCTCCTACCAGGTATTTGTTTGATTACTCTTTGGGTTTCTCTACTGCTCTCGATCGTGGTTTTGCATGATTTGAAAAGAATGTCATCTTGCCTCTTGTTATTTACATTTCATGAAAAATAAATAAAAATTGATAGTGTTTTTCATAAAATTTTAAAAACAAGGACACTATTTTATTTTTTTTAGGTTAGGATCTTGGGTACTTATAGTGAGTTTTTTTACAAAAAAATAAAAATAAAATCATTACTTTATCTTTATTAGCTGCATAGAGTAATTAAAAATGACTTATAGGTTATAAATGCAAATGTGAAATCACTTCAGACAGCTACATCCTATACATTACTCCTCCACTTGTCTTATCTTCATATCCTCCCTCAACTACTCCTGTTTCCTCCTCCTAATCACGTTTGCTTACAAACACATTTGTAGGTCTAGTGGTGATTACAAAAGTGGGGGATTAACAGTTCATAAGTGAAGTCATATCTCTTATGCTTGATAATAACTAACCACTATGATCAATGCTGTTCCCTAGCACACATTGGATTGATGACTCCTTTAATATGGGAACCATGAGTCAAAATGTGTGCTTTTACCAATTGACTATAATTCATTACAATTAAATGTATTGATATAGTCGAAATTCTTACTAATACTTTTATTATATTGGCGCAATAAAAAATGCTATCATTCTTATGGAAAAATAAATATACATTTACAATATTAAATTTCTAATTTAAAATTGATTTTATAGAGAAAAAAAAAAAAAAAAGTTATGCCGAGAAATCGGTCCGTCATGTATAAGAAAAATCATAATGTTGAACAGTCGGTTTGAGGAAGATCAATTTCCTAACATGACTTAAAACAGATATTGGAATCCTGTTCTGGAAAAACTGGCTTCCTGATGTGATTATAAAATAACCCTAGTTAAATACAGTTAGAGCACATTAACTTTAGGAATTAAAATCTTAAACTAGATTCTTTTCTTAACATCAACAAGTTTCGAGTGAAAAGAATGATCAAATTTGCTTAAACAAAGACCACGCTAATTCATTTTCTCTCGTTAGTTCATACACAGGTTAATGAAATACATGATTTAGGACAAAACGTTGATACAACACAAGCACTACTATTCTCCGGCCGATATTCATATTAATAACCACTAATTTCATTTAAAAGCAACACAATAGAAACTATAGTTAGGTCAAGTCTTGGTAAACCAAAAGTAGACTTACTTGTCTTTAGAGGTCCAGCCAGACAAATCCGCAACGTCCTTCAACGCTTGTCTCCACATCCCAATCTTATCGCTCCCAAACCTCTCCGCATGCTTCGCAAAAGCTTCGGAGAAACTTCCTCGTTGATGCCTTACGTCTGACGGATCCACGTCGTAAAAGATCGGCAGAACGTAGCGACCGAACCTCGCTCGCGATTCCAGTATCCTGAGGAGCTCGTCCAAGCACCAGCGCGAAGAAGCGTAGCGCGGCGAGAGAACCACAACGGAACACAGCGACTCATCGATCGCCTTCAGAAGCGCGTGCGCGATGACTTCTCCTCTCTCCAGCTCTTCGTCGTCTCTGAAAACGGCAAAGCCGCGTCCCCTAAACGCAGCGTAGAGGTGGTCGGTAAAACCGTTGCGCGTGTCCTCTCCTCTGAAGCTGAGAAAGATGTGGAACTTCCACGGCGGAGCATCACGCACCGATGCCATTGCGATGGAAATCGGAATCACAATTTCGTTTGCATCACTCTCTCTATCTGTGCTATCTCACTCTCACTTTCACTTTCATTAGCGTTGATAGTTATTGAAGTGGTTGAACTTCCAACTTCACAGTGTACAGGTTTCAAACGTTTTTAATTACAGATTTTGTTCTCCAGTTTTTCAAAGTTAAACAATTTTAGTATATTGAGTTAGTTTGTTTAAACTTAAATTAACTGGTTTTAAAATAAGCAATTTTAAAATATCACTTATAAGAAGTAGATGGGATTGTCTTATTAAAATAAACAAAACTATTTTAAAGTAAGTAAAAATATTTATTTTTAAAATAAAGACTGGACAAATTAAAAATAAATAAAAAATGCTTATTTTATTAAATAAGAACTTTTAAAAAATAAATAACATTAACAGACTCATTCAATTGTTAACATACATGTTAGAGTAAAACGTATAATAGTTTGTAATTAAACTTATCATTAAGATATTATGTATATGAATAGTTGATATTATGATCATTTTTATAAATATAATGTATTTTCCTTTAGCAAATAGATGATATATTAATGATAAAATAAAATTATTTAATTTTAAAAAAATTGAGAGAGAGTATAAATACTTAATTAAAATTTTATAGAAATTAAAATTATAGATTTGTAAAATTGTAGAGATAAAAATTGAATTTAAGTTAAAAATAAATAACTTAAAATATTACAAGTTAGCTAATGGGCTTACTGTTAACATCATTAAAATTGGCCCACTTTTGATTACTGTAAGTTATTGAAACATTTGTAAAGCTTTTTAAACGAAACAATGGATTGAACTTTGAAGCTTTGTTTATGCTATGAAAAGAAGTAAAATAATTTTTTTATAAACTAAAATTAACTTATATAACCTAATTTATAAAAAATAATTCATATATTTCTCTCTCTTGTTTTTACTTATTTTTTTCTCTTATAGATAGACATGAAGAAATAATAAAAGGAAGTTGTTTATTTTTAAGGTGTAATAGAATTTATTTTAACTTGCTCATGTCCCTTTTTCTTTGGAATATAAAACTCAATGAAAAACCATATATCTTTTGTTGACCTTTCATGTCAATTTTTTCTGTTGAAGTTAAATTTCAGTAAAATATTAGAACATAAAACACATGGCCTTTAAGATTTATGTTCTGTTGAATTTCAAACTGGTTAAAATATTAATAAAATAAGGTTAATGTTAATTTTTCTTATATAAGTTTGGTGTGGTCCTCATGTTTTTATAACCGTTTTTTTTTTTTTTTTTTTTTTTTTTTTTTTTTTTTTTTGTATGTTTCATGATGACAGATAATAGTGTGTCAGTTATCTTTACGTATTTTGATAATGTATTGAATACATATTACATAATTTGGCCTATCTTGATAAGATTTTATTGTATTAAATAGAACATATCTTAATCTATTTTGGTGACATTTTATTATATTAAATGTCGTGTATATTAGCCTGTTTTGTTGATATTTTATTACATTAAACATTGTGTATCATGAGTTATTTTGTTGAAATTTTTACTGCATTAAATTTTTTCGTATTGATATATTTTATTGAGATTTTATTAAATATATCAAGATATAGATATACGTTAATATTTATTTATTTAATATTTTGCTTTTGTATTATAAATTAAAACATATTTAGAATGATTTTAAAAATTTGTTTATGACTGTTGTTGGGAAAAACAATTGAGTCCTGTATGAGAATTTTCATGCGTTACTAAAAGTTGTTATGTTAAATGGACCACTTGTATATTGATTTATGATTTTTTTTTTAAATTTTTTAGGAATTTTTTTATCATGTGATTGTTTTCTCCGACGGTTGTTGTATATTTGGATTCTTCAAAGTTAAGAATTAAGATATCTGTATATGTCCTCTTCATAATAATGTTCCTAATTATTAGATCCAAATTAAATAATCTTGAGTTTGAGATTTTGATTAGTGCAAACTATTCATTTTTTCTTTCATGCATAGACTTTGCATCTACATACTTAGTACCATGTTGCTTCTAATAAGTGTTAAAATTTATTATATTTTTTCAACTATTGCATGATATATGATAGTTGCAGTATGTGCATATAATTAACTTATATTCTTTAAAGAATAATTAATGCACCACAAATGTTGATTCTTTTTACATAAAATGTTTATGATAAATGAAAACATATCTACAAAACTTTTGGTTTAAGCTTAAAGTTTAAAATCACTAGAGTCAAAGTGCATAAGCATGCTCTACTAAAGAACAGAGTTTAAACCACCTTAAACTCTCCACTTTCTTTTTATGTTTCAATGAAGGACAATTGATAAAAAAGAAAACAAGTTTATTCTTCAATGAAAATAAGTAGGGTAATTAATAGAAGAAGGGACCAATAGACGAATGATATTTAATTCTTTAATTAAAAGCTTCACGTGAGACATTTAATTTATGTTATTAACTACTTCCACATTCATAAAACACAGAAAAAGTCAGACAAAAAAAAATTAGTAAAATGTGAAATTTTATGAAATTCTTAACTTAACGTAATAACTCAGAAAAAAATAGATAAAAGAGAATTTAGTAAAACGTAAAATTTTATGAAATTTTTAACTTAATTTAATAACAGAAAAAGTTAGAAAAAAAATAGTAAAACGTGAAATTTTATGGAATTCTTAACTTAATTTAACAGAGACAAAAAAAAATCAACAATTTAGTAGTATCTTCCTGACATTATATATGTGTGAATTATGTGGCAAATTTCTCAAATTGATGTAATTTTTTTTTGAAATTCCTGAAATGGTGTATCTTTTTATTTATTTCTAAATATGGATAAATCATGCATAGGAGACATGATATCATTGTAAAGAAATGGTGACCCTATTCCACGATTCAATATAAGATTAAATAAAATCGTGAAAAGAGGACACGATGTTAATTTACTAGATGAAATTGTGCATCTAATATTTCAATTAATAAGTTAACTAATATAGTGAGAATACTCGACGATTTCAATAGGGTTAATATTCTCCACCTATTCCTCTTCTGTTTTATTTGGCACCTGTGATGTATTGCTAATGTGCAATTAAAATAAATACACAGTTACAAAAGTGGTTTTAATTATTGATAAAAATAATTGAAATTAAATTGAAACAAATGTGAAGTTAATTTGAAATTAAACAATAATATGGTTGAGGAGATTATTGTTTAAATTAAAATAAAAAATGATATGAGTATGAGATTTATATATTGAACTAAATTAAAAGTAAGTTTGATTTTGAAAAGAAAAATTAAATTAAATTAATATTTAGTAATAAAATATATTTAGCAAAATTAAGTTTAAGTTTGATATTTGAATTTAGTTACTAATATAAAAATAATTTAAAATAAAATTAAGATTTAGCAATAAATTTAGAATGAAAATTTTGAAAATATTATATAATTTTTTAAATAAATTTATTGTTAGTTTTTAAATTATATTTATTACTAACTAAATATATTTCATATATTAATAACTACATTCATAGCATGTAACTTTTCTTCACAGTAACTACTCTTCTTTACAAATTAAATTAAATTTTTTGTATTTATTTTTAGTTACACATTAGCAATAGATCACACTTGTCAAACAAAACAGAAGAGGAATGGGTGGAGAATATTAACCCTACTAAAAATCTTACAGTATTCTTACTATATTAATTAACTCATTAAATAAAAATTACATGATTTACTCATATTTGGAAATAAATAAAAAAATACATCATTTTAGAAATTTCAAAAAAAAAATTACACCAGTTGGAGAAATTTGTTGAATTATGTAGACTCATATCATCCCGAATTAACAAATCTAACCTCATATTAAATTATGCATAATTAAGTTTTAAACCTCAACTTAAATATGATTGACACTCCAACATGCATGTATAACTCAAACATTTTTGGACTATTCAACATACAAAAAAAACCCAACTACTCTAAAATGATTTATTTCAATTCATTTTAAAAATTCAATACTTCCAAACAATTCTTAATTTCTTAAAATTCACTTATTTTGTGTATATCATTTATTATGTTAGATACTTCTTTTTGACTTGGTTATTATTGAACATGCTGTTCAAAATACAAAAATACAAAATCTGCTCACATGATCAAATTCCAAATAAAAACTATTAAGTTTTTGACATCCAAAAACAATTTCCCCATGAATAATAATTATCAATTTTACTTAAATAAACTTGTTTCACCAATAAAATTAACTCCTTTTACTTCAATATTACTTGTTCACCAGACCAAATCAATCCTAACATAGAAAGAAAGTTGATGGTACACCTAAGTTTCCAATAAAAAAATATATATCACTCAAATAACTAAAACATAAATAAAAACTGAATTAATTGAGATAGTATGTAAAACTTCAAAATATTCATAGGAAAGGTAAACAAAAAAAAAAAAAATAGAGAGATTTATAAAGTTGAAAACTTATTCTAATTTTTTTTATTAACCAGAATTCTTCTTTACTTTATTGATGCCTCAATGTTGAAATTTGCTTAGAAAAATGGGTTGAAACAGCTTCAAAAACTTAGAAATTAAAGTAGTAAAAAAATGTTATAAAGAGAGGGAAGCTTTGATAAGAAAAAGAATTTGCATGGCACTTACACTTTCTCAAATGAAATGTAACAAGAAGAATATTAGTCTAAATTATAAAAAAATTACTTTACTTTATTTAATGACATATTTTAAAAGAATATTTATTTGATTAAAGCTTTACGTTCAATTATAGTGTTTTACTCTTGATATTAAATTTCAATAAAAACAAATTAAAGTACTTTTATAAATAAGATTAATAAAAATAAAAATATTATTAATTAACTTTCATAATAACATGGTTGTTTTTAAAATTCAAACCACGATGGAATAAATGTGAGAGAACTATTAGCTTCTACATCCATTTGTTGAAGGAGTGAGGAAAAGAAGAGATTAAGGTAAAAAAGTGAAAGTTTGGATAGAATAAAATGTAATAATACATCACGTACCTTTTAAAAGTTTGTAAAAAAAAAAAAAGAGTAATAATTTTAATTTATATAATAAAATATGTAACACCCAAAAAATTTATAACATCATTTAGTCTATCAATCAAATTCTGTAATTAAAACAAAATATATATATATATATATATATATATATATATATATATATATATATATATATATATATATATATATTTATATATATATATATATATATATAAACAACGTAAGAATTTTTCAAAAACTTTAAAAACTACAATTTGCTCAATCAAGATTATCTTTCATAGTATCATCTACAACATTACTTGCTCCCGTATTACAATATCATCACGGGTAGAATCAAACACACAATACAAAGGATAAGCTAGTAATTTAAAATATCTCAATTAATATCAAATAATCACATGTATACATTATTTAACACATAACAATCAATTGACATCATTTATCATCCAATTCATGACATCACATAATATAGACAGACTCAATTCTTACTTTCGGAATACTCTTGCATTGAATGGAGCCGAGATTTTGAACTTGTCATATTACTCCTAATTTGTGTCGCATCTCATTACCATTAATCTCGTATGACAGGATTAATCCACATGACTGTATTGACCAACCTTCTTTCAAGTTATATTTTTAGTCATATGAAGCTCTTTTAACTCTCACCACCTAGTAATTTCATCAATTTGATTTCTATTACTACTAGAGTCAGGATATCAATCGTTGACCAAATTATTAGACGATACACATCTTATTACTTCTCAACACAAATGTTTTCTTTCCTAAAAATATTATGTCTACACATCACATACAATTCATATCATACATCATCAATTTTCATTCATTTGTTCATTCACTTTCAATTTCAATTCTAATAATCTCAAGAAAACTTCACCACTTTATATAATTGCTCAATATCAAACACAATTCATCAATCAATCATGCATAAAGGCATATCCACAAGTAATACCTATCAAAAGAAGTTAAGAAAATCCATCACATATTACTTTTCATGCATTTAGAACAACAGGAACAAGGGTCGCATCTGGTCTAAGCATCTAGAAAACAAGTATATCAAGTTTGGAATCTCAACCTTCAATCACATAAACTTGACAACTTTCTACTCTAATTGCTATCAACATAACATTAATTTGTCATCAACAAATCCTCCTATCTTCTACATCTCATCAATACCAATATCAACATCAATTACTATTACCACACTACATTCAAACATATTTTATTCAATATCTGATCTCAAAACTTTAAAACCTATCAAAGTTTTATCACAAGTCATATTCAATCCATCAAACAACAATTAAAAGTTCTCACATCCTACTTTCTAACATCATTACTCAAATCAGGTCAATTAATCACACCAAATCAAGATAAAGAATCAAATTCATTTAGTGCAAGGACTAGTCAGATTTGCAAGAAAGACTTCGGCACTGATAATCACATATTCATGTCTTTCTATTTTAGAATTCTATTTGAAAGTAACTAACTAGTATAAAAACAAGTTACTAGTTTCTCTCTTACCTAAGATGATGATCTCCACAACAGTTCCTCCAATATCCGACAGAGATACTAATCCAAACTCTAAGAATCTATAATAAGTTATCACAACAAAACCAACTAAATTTTAGTATAATCTTAATAAGTTAAGAGAAATACTTTTCTCAGCTATCCCTACTAAAATTGATGACAAAAATCTAAGAAAAAAATAAAGAATAAAAAATTATAGAGCAAATAGGAACGTATTTTGTTTGAGATTTTGGTCAATTAAAAATGACTCTAGACACTTCAACTATTACTGTGTTTGATCATATTCTAAAACAAATAAAATATGTAGAGAAAAATTGAAATAAAAAAGAGAACTAAATAAGATAAAGAAGAAGAAAGAAATGGAGTTGCACGAATCATGTGTTATTTATTTATTTAAAAATTTACTGTGGCTTACAGAATAAATTTAGTTATATATTAACATATTCAAAAAATAATTTATACAAAACTTTTAAAAGTAATTTAACATAAAAATAAATTAAAGTTAAAACTATATAAAAACAGGATAACTAATAAAATAAGTAAAATTTAAAATGTAATTTTTTAAAAGCTTAATTTAAGTTTTAAGTTTATGATAAATTTAAGTATGTTTAATTGAATTTTTATTAATTTGTTTTATCAAGTATTAAAAACTTGTATATTTTTTAATTGAGCCTGTATTATTTAATTTTCTTATTAATTGAGTAATATGAATGTTATCTTGTAATTTTATATATGTTATTTTATGTTAAGTTAACATAACATATGACTTTTTATTATTAAATGAGGATAAATGAAAATAGAATGAAAATAATATGAAAACTTAAATATAGTTTTGGGATAGTGTGGAATAAGGATGGAGTTGAACAATAAAATAAGCTTAGAATTTTTGAGTTGACCATGAAGATAATAAATGACATCTAATACAGATTTATTTGTGAAACTTTCAAGTAATTTTATTGTTTTGATTCAAAATGACAATGAACTATGAGATTGAAAATGAAATGTAAAAGACTTTTATTGTTTTGTTGTTCAATTTCACACTTATTCTACTGTCTATCAATATCATATTTTAGATTTTTATTTATTTATTTTCATCCAATAATAGAAAAAGTCACCTATTATATTAATTATAAAACTATGTTGTTTAATATTAATAGAAAATAATATACAGAAACAGTCAAGTAAAGTAATTGAGACAAAATAATAATCACATAATTTGATTAAGAAAAATAAATGATAGGTACTCAATTTAAAAAATATAAAACTTTGAAATAGTCAATAAATAAAAAAATAATTTAATAGAAACTCAATTAAAAATATTAAATTTATAAAAAATTTAAAACTTCATTAAATTTTTGTTAAAATGTATAACTTTATTTTATTTTGTTTCAAATTCGATGGATTCATTTAACTTGTTTCTTCTCCTTTCTTTCAGAATCATTAACTAAAAATAATTTAAGTTTCCATTCATCCCTTAATTGTTTTACTTATCTCTTTTTCTCTTTTATTCTCTCAATTTATTTGCTTCCTTCTAAACAAAAGCTTGAACAAGTGACATTTGGGTCTGATGAATCGATGTATCTCAAGTCCCAATCAACGCGACATGACAACATAGTACAATCCTCTATCGGAATTTCCGCGTTCCTAAGTTTTTTTCCTTATTAATATTTCTATTAAGAAAAATTAAGTAAAAAAAAATCATGTTTACACATACTTTTAAAAAATACAATTTTATTTTATTTTATCTTATTTTTGAAGGTATGTGACTATTGGTCTCTACAATTTTTTTAGTTTTAGTTCTTTTATTTTGTTTTTTTCCTGTAATTTTTTTTCGTTCCTGTAATATATTATTTGCCTTGAATTAATTTCTTTTAAAAAACTGCCGATATTAAAATAAATTATCTGCATACTACAGAAATAAAGTAAAAAATGAATATTTAATGAAAATGAAAACAACGTAAAAATGAATTAATATGTTTATTATTCCTAAATCGTATCGACTTTTGTTTTTATCTCCGTAAAAAAATTGGTTTTGGTTCTTATTATTTTACTCTTTTTTCTTTCATTTTCTGTTACAAAAATTTGAATGTGTATGGCAACAATAATATGATGATGTGATCAAAAATTAAAATTAAAAATAGCATATATTAATTTAATATGTATGTTTAGGGACAGAAATGGTTTGTTGCTCTCCTTTCCTCTCAATTTTCAAATTGTCTTTTCATTTTATTCTTTTTTTTCTTAATTCTTCGTCAATAGAGAATTAATTCTTGAATTTTAATTTAAAATTGAGTTTTATACCAATTAATTAATAAAAGTTATAAGAATAGCTAAATCTCTATTCTGTATGAATAAAATGTATCCAAATTTGAAATAATGCTTTTTAACAATCTAATATTCTATATGAATAAAATGTATCCAGATTTGAAATAATACTTTTGAGAATCTAATATAAAGATATCTAACCAAATATGTATCATCTTATTTATAATAGATATATAATTGGAAAGGAGATTACATTTTATATATTTTGTTACCCATTTACTTATTAGAGAGGATAAAAAGACAGCATGCCTCGGATTTTAACCTATTAAAGTTCTCATTAAATTGATTCCTACTTATTAAGTCAAATCACTTTCCTCTTAAAAATCTGATATACTTTCTAAATCAAAGCCCTTATACTAAACCATTTAAGTATTAATAATATAAAAATTAATATAAGTATTCATAATATAAAATTTAATATAATATTTAGTTGATACTAATAAATTATTAGAAACTATAAAATTCTTAACCGATGGATTATGGTCTCGGTTTATGGTTTCTGTGGTAAAGCAATAGACAAATGTGAACATTTTTTAGGAGATGGAATTGGCTTCTGTGGTTAACCAAATAGAGGTAAAGTTCAATTGATGAATTCATCGCCTCCAATATGAATTAAGGTTTGACTTTCAGAGACATTTTTTATTGCACTTAAGAGATATTCATAGGAAACACAATTAGGCAGAATTAGTTCTTTAGCTCTGCTTTTTTCTTCTTCTTAGCTTTCATCTTTTAACTCTTTCTTCCATTTCCATTTCTATCTTTTCTTTAGTTTTACGTTAGTCTAATTTATCGATTATGACAACGTTTGTTGGTAAAACTTTTCAATTACCACCATAATTGATAAATTAGACTAAATTGAATTCAGTAAAAAGTGACCAAAATAAATAAAAGAAAATCAGAGAAAGAAAGTCAACAAAATAAAATAGAAAAATAGATTAGAGAGTTAAAGTACGTAATAATTACATGAATCTTTTCATCCTAATCTTTAAATGTGCTATTTATTGTAAGCACAAAAAAAAAAGTTCTTTTTCGACCTTTCAAAATACTTAATTCTTTCCCATTTTAAATGTATCATCATTTTCAGCACATTTCATTGCCCCGTATCTAACCATAGGCATAACCAAGGAAATAAATAAGGAAAATTTAAATAACTAGATTTGTTAATCAAAATTCTTTGAAATCGTAAATTTAAACTGAGACTTCCTTCAGAAGTTATGTAGGAAATGTTTGGTTAATTCCAAACAGAAAAAACTTACACACACAAAAGCTTTTAAAAGGGTAGATCAAAGAGTTGGTAATATGTTTTTTATTTAATTGAAAGTTTTTTATAATGGATTTTAATTTTACTCCTCTTCGAACCTCCTAGAATTTACACCCATAATATAATATATGGGCTGGACCTTGTGCTAAAAAGAGAAGCTTCAATAAAGTAACATGCTATTGAGCACTTTAAATCCAATTTTACAAAGACCCTTTAGAAGAAAAAGTTAAATTATTTATCGAATGTGATTTGTCTATAGTAGTTGCCCCTCCACATGGGGTTGGTTCCTTCATGCACCACAAAGATGGATAGATATCACATTTTTAAAACTGATTTTTAAAACTGAATATGCAGATGGATAGCATACACACTAATTTTTAAAACTGAATATGCAGATGAACTGCCTCACGTACTGAACGATCCGGATTATCCGCTGAAGTACAAATCTGATTTAAAAAGTGCAGTTTTACGGGCAAAAGCTTGCCCTCATACTTTGTTCAAGGGTTATACTATATGTATTGCAGCTCATGTTCAAACTCCCGCTAAAATATTGTCTGCAATTGTCATGTCCGCAGGTGGTAATGTAAGTCTGATTATCTTTTTACTGAAACTTAAAATTTAATCAGACCTTAAAAAGTCCTGCATATGTTATTTCTAATCATTTCGACATGTTTAAAGCAAGAAACATCTAAACACAAGAAATTAGGTCACATGGTATCCACGCTTTCAAAAATGTATATCTTTCGTACATGATAGCATACGTTAGGCTTCTAATTTGGTGCATTTGTAGTGAAAATTAGTATAAAATTCTCAACTCTATGCAAAGCTACATAGTAAGAGTTGCTTCTATATTTGGAAATATTTTCCGTTTGAAATTTTAGTCCAACATTTTTAGAAAACATGTATAAAGCTTACAAAAGCCCTGTGGAAAGGTCAACATATTTGTACTGTTGGTTGATTAGTTACGTAGTTTAACCACAAAAGTCGACCTTGGTGTACATTCTATTTATTTAACATGTGGATTTCAGGTATTTATCCAAACATAGTACATCCACTATAATCATGAATTTATGACGAATTTTAAATGTAGTCCCCTACTATTTCCCAATAGAAAGAAGAGAAGAACTAGAAGCCTTTTGCATGCTAGTGCCCATTTATAAAATGTTCGTTGCATAATATCTTATTCATCACCTTCTGTTATCGTGGTGTTGGGTTGTTATGAAATTTCAGTTATTTTTGTATTAGGTAATTAGTAGACTGGAGAAAGTAAAGGAAACATCAACAACAATATTTGTGACGAGCGAAGAAGACACGGAAGAAGCAATGGTAGCTGCGAAGAAAGGGATCCGGACTTTCAGTTGCGATTGGTTTATGAACTGTGTCATGAGACAAGAACTTGACTTGGACGCCCCCCAGTTTGCTGAGTCTTTGTAAGGATGTCACCATCTTCTCTTTCATATATAACCATCTCTCAATTGTAGACTCTCTCCGCTCCACTCCTATAAATATCGTTAGGTTTAACACATACCGTAAACAACTCCTACATGAGTTAGGGCTAGGAATTGCAAAGGAATTACTTTTGGTTTAAATATACTTTTTTATTCTATTTTATCTAGGTCATCTTGCACATCTCGTTTTCCAGTTTTCTTAAAATTAAACAATTTTAGCTCACTTTTAATAGTTATCTGTTTAAATGTTAATAATACCAATTACTTATCCATCTAAAAAATTAATAATACATTTTATTATGTTATTTTAATGGATACATTAATGCGAATAATTGAATTATATATTAACAATGGACTAAAATTGTTTAACTTTATAAAATTGAAAGACTAAATATGGAATTAAAATTTGGTTGGGGGAGAAAATTAATAAATATGCCAAATTAGGGGATGAAGGATTTAACCTTTTACATTTTTTTATTTTATTTTGGATTTTTTTCCATTCGTTTACTCGGATGAAACTGTAATCGTTTTTTGAATTTAAACCAAACCGTTTTCTTCTTTGGTATTATAGCAATCTATAATCGTTTTATAATTTCATAATTCATTCGTTTATTATATTACTACTTTCCTTCATTTTTTTCTTTTATCTTTTAATTATGAACAAATTATAGAAAACGTTGGTCGAAATAAAATGTCATTTATCAGTCTGTAGTACGTGATAAGTTGAAAACTATTGTCTGTACTGTCCACAGTCATAATAAGTTCGGGTGTGGATTGATTCTTTAATAGGAGATTGGAAGTAAGTGCAAATTGAACAAATCAAGTTTATTAATTGCCCCATTTTCTAATTCAATACTCGATTAAGCCTAAGGATTATGCCATTTCATTATTGACCCGCAGATAGGTAGGACTCCCAGATAAGATATACTCACCTGCGATATAACTATCGGCGCCTTGAGTTCTACGTCAGTTCATTAAACGAAAACGTAAAGAATAGATCCACTGACACGTAAACATTTGTATCCGAGTTTTCTCTAGTACTTTGTTGTTCTGCTTCTGCATCATTGCATCTTCTCCATTAAGTTCACACACCAAATCGGAATTTATCACAAATACGGTGAAAAAGCAAGAAGGAACTACATGCAAGGAAGTTGGACTTGCAGGGCATCAGCCACCAATGCCTGCTGAAGCTGCTGTGGTGGATGAGCCAGGAAGCAATAGACCTCATGCTGCTCAGCTCCAAGCTTTGATAAAATGTCCGCACATGCATTATCTTGTCTAAGAGAATGGATCAAGTCCAAGGACCAATTTCTTTGCATAAGGGAGCGTATGTCAGCAAGCAAGCCACCATAGGCACAATCCTCAATATTGGCCTCAATGAGATTTATTGCTTCTAATGAATCACTTTCCACCAGCACGGTTCTGTAACCCAAATCCCAAGCTGTGATCAAGCCCTGACAAATAGCAAAAAGCTCAGCTTTCACATTCGTTGCAAGGCCAAGAGATCCAAAGAACCCACCAAGCCACTTCCCCTCTACGTCACGAAAGAGACCCCCATAACCAGCATTTCCAGGATTACCATTGCAACAGCCATCCACGCTCAGCTTGATAAAATGTTTTAGACGAGAGTTCTCGGAGAGAGAATTCGCAGCAGAAGTACCCTCTTCCCCTTTTAGATGCAAAAGCATTGCATATTCTTTTACTAGAGACTGAATCAGAGAATACAACCCATCATTATCTGTTGGAGAATTTCGCTTCAAGATGGAACTATTTCTATCCTTCCAAAGCAGCCAAGTTGTGACAGTAAACCTCAAACAGTCAGCATAATGGTCCCTGTAGGGAAACCAGGGCTTCTGAAGGAACCTGTGCATCCAGTCATGAAGAGATGTTGAAAAAAACTCATCACACACCTCTGGAGGAATCATTTGAACCCAGATTGCAGTAGCTCGTGTACAGTCTCGTAAAACATGGATGACAGTCCCTTCCAAGCAGCAGAATGTACACCTTTCATTAGCAGGCAAGCGATCACAGAGGATAGCCAAGAGGAAAGTCTTGCAGTGTTGGGGAACCTTTAGACGGGATATCCATCTCCAAGATGAAAAGTGCGGAGATAAGCTACCACCCCTTGGATTTGAAACACATTGATTGGAGGAATTAGTGTTGCATTCAGACAGTTTTCTGCGCCAGTTTTCAGCATCTTCCTTACATAATACGCGCCATCCACATTTCTTTATCACTAATTTGCTCTTGAGACTAGAAGAATAAAATATTAATTGAAACCTGTCACGAACATAACTCCAGCGAGCCGAATAGAACGGAATATATAAAATCAGCAGGTGAGGATATTTATGCTTTGGGATTCCAGAGATGAGCCCCTGCTCCATCTTGTGACACAGCTGCTGCAAAATATTTTTGAAACTAGGAACTTTTGAAATCCAACCAATGCGATATTCCTGTGAAGGTGAAGGCTCCACATCTTCTACAACTAGGCAAACCAAACTTCCCCACCATTCACTTCTATGGTACCGGTGACGAAGTTGAGCTAAGTCCATCGGTATTGACACAGTAGAGTCAGCCCAAATGTAGTTTTGTTTCAAGTATTCTATGTCTTGGACTTGGTTGAGATGGTTTTGATAGAAAAAAGATGATGGGATTTCGTTTCCCGGACTTACCAATAAGGTTTGAAACTGTTTGGCATCGTGCAACTGTTACAAGGAAATCACCATGTTAAAAATTTAACAAGAGATGAGACTGTATTATAAAGAGAAAGATGCATTGACAGACCTTGTCAAAGGCAAATGATGCCAAATGACCCCATATCTGTTGGGGATCTGATAAAGGTTTCATTGAACCACAATCACTTGCATTTACATAATGTACTTCTGGTGGCAGCTTCGGAAATGACTCCAAGCTTGGGCAGCGCTTCAATAATAGTTTTTCTAGCTTCAAAAGTTCAGAGATGCGACCTAAGCGTACAAAATTATTCCCACTTAGATCTAATGTTACCAATGATGATAAGTAGCCAAGATCTTCAGGAATTGATCCATCATGGAGATTGCAATAACTCAAGTCCAGTTTAGTCAATGAGGATAGACCAGAAGTAGGCAAGATCAATCGCGTTGGAGTTGGATGACTATTAAACCTGAGAATCTTCTCAAAAGGGAGAAGTGAGCTCCATGAGTTTGATGTTAGGCTTAGGCCTTTGCATCCCCGAAATAAAAGCAATCTGAGATTTTTTAAAAGAACAATGGATGAAGGCACTTCCCTAATAGCAGTCTCGCTTGCATTTAAAGTTTCCAAAGCCTCATTTTCATTCAAATTATCAGGCAGTTCAGAAATTTTTGAACAACCAGAGATATTGAGCCTTCTGAGAGATTTCAAATTAGAAAAGGTATTTGGAAGGCGAACAATATTTTTGCAACCCTCTAAAAGCAAGTTATTAAGACCTGTCAAGTGACCAACAGACACGGGTAATTCAGCTATCGAAGTCTCCTCTAAAGCAAGCACGGATAAACTTTTCATACTTTCTCCAAACTCAGGAAGCTTTCTAACTGCGGAGCAGCCTGAAAGAACTAGACGTTTTAAAGAGTCCATCAACAATTTTCTTGGAAGGATTTTGAGATTTTTGCAATCTTCAAATGTCACGTACGAAAGCTTTTTAAGAAGTCCAAGAGATGTATGAACCTCAACTAGGTTTGCACAGCCTTCGAGATCCAATTTTTCAAGATTTGGAATTCCAGTGAAATCTGGAGTTCTGTGTAGATTATTGCAATTTCTCAAATTGATGATCTTCAAATTCTCCAGAAACTAGAAATAGAAAAAAATGTATATATTAGCTCTTAAAATAAATTACAAACGAACCAGAAATTGAATGGAAGAGTGTTACCTTTGTTCCTCCCCAAAGGTATTTTATTATGCTATGACACATATCAAGCTCAACGAGTTGATCCAGTTGGGCTCCAACTGGCAGTGATTCAAGAGGATATTCCTTCCATACAAGAACTTTTAATCCACTGGGAAGACATTTGAGACCAAGCGGAAGTTTCAATCTATTCAATATCATGAGCAATCTAAGATTACTCATCTTTGAGAAAGCGTCTGGATTCCAATATGCTTCATAAGGTTCAGGAAGATTTAAAACTACAGCTTGAATGGATTCAGTTCCCTGATAAAACATGACAAAATTAACATAAGGAGTAATGAGGAATAATTTGTAAATCAAGAATAAAGTTGTTAAAAAAACTTACATTATTATTTCTCAATACTTGATCAATGTCCTTGAGTGACCACAACCTACTCCTCTTGCTGGCATCATTAGGAGATTCTTGGAGAACGATATTCCTACACATTTCTTGAAGCAAATCGTGCATCCCCAAATGCAGTCCATCGTAAGTTACTAATGATTTTTCAATTAGAACTTCTATACCAATCAGTGGATTGAAATCACAATTTTCCAATATTCGTGTTACATCATCTTTGGTGCTTCCTTTGAAAAAACAAGCAATATCTAGAAGTATAGCCTTCTCGTTATCTCGTAATCCATCATAACTTATTCTTAGAGTCTTGCAAATATCATTTTGTACATCCTTCCTTAACATTTTCAAAGCGTCTTCCCATACGGAAGCACTTCTTCCACAGAGAAATGAACCCAAAACTTTGAGTGCCAAAGGAACACCTCCAGCATATTGAACCACAGAACTAGACAACTCTAAGTAAGCTTCTTCAGGCTTTTCTCTTCTAAACGCTTTTTGGCAAAGAAGTTGAAGGGATTCATCACTATTTAAGATCGGAACATCATAATTATCACACACATGAAATGATTTAAGTAGATGTTTATCTCTAGTTGTTATAATTACTCTACTCCCCTGACCAAACCATTCTGGCTTCCCAGCTAAATTCTCTACTTGGATATCAGAACTTAAATCATCAAGGACAAGGAGAACTTTCTTATTGAATAAAAGATTCCGTAATGTTTCCTTTCCTTGGTCCAAACTTTCAATTGTCATGCTTCTTATTCTTAAATGGGAAAGCAATTTTCTTTGTAAGCAAAGCAGACCATCTCTTTCACTGGAAACCTCTCTAACATTCTCAAGAAAGCAACTAATATCATATTGGTCATGGATTTTATTATAGACAAACTTGGCTAATGTTGTCTTTCCAATACCACCCATGCCCCATATGCTCATAAAGCGGACTTCCTGTGATTCCGTTCTTAAAAGTGCATAAATCTTTTTTATCCTAGAATCAATTCCAACAAGTTCATCATCATAGGATGGCAATTTAGGTTGTAACTTTTCCCACACCTCTGCAACAATTTCTTCAATTAGTTCTGTTTCACGCCTGCATAAGAAATTTTTAGGTTTGAAATGAGTGAATCGATATGAATTATAATTAAGTAAAGAAACAAAATGATCACGAGGATGTATTTTGATTAAGGTTTCGATTTGGGACTACGCCCTTTTTGTGCGTCAATTGAAGTTTCTCGTTAGCAAAAAATTTCAATAGTTACAATATGGGGATACTATTGTCTTAGTGTATTCCTTGCATGTAAAAAAGAATCCTTTTCCTTGTCTTATAAGGGTATGATTTTAGCATTGGGTAATACTTCTAGAAGGTTGTGTTCTTTGCTAAACATCTACAGTCTCCTACCAGGTATTTGTTTGATTACTCTTTGGGTTTCTCTACTGCTCTCGATCGTGGTTTTGCATGATTTGAAAAGAATGTCATCTTGCCTCTTGTTATTTACATTTCATGAAAAATAAATAAAAATTGATAGTGTTTTTCATAAAATTTTAAAAACAAGGACACTATTTTATTTTTTTTAGGTTAGGATCTTGGGTACTTATAGTGAGTTTTTTTACAAAAAAATAAAAATAAAATCATTACTTTATCTTTATTAGCTGCATAGAGTAATTAAAAATGACTTATAGGTTATAAATGCAAATGTGAAATCACTTCAGACAGCTACATCCTATACATTACTCCTCCACTTGTCTTATCTTCATATCCTCCCTCAACTACTCCTGTTTCCTCCTCCTAATCACGTTTGCTTACAAACACATTTGTAGGTCTAGTGGTGATTACAAAAGTGGGGGATTAACAGTTCATAAGTGAAGTCATATCTCTTATGCTTGATAATAACTAACCACTATGATCAATGCTGTTCCCTAGCACACATTGGATTGATGACTCCTTTAATATGGGAACCATGAGTCAAAATGTGTGCTTTTACCAATTGACTATAATTCATTACAATTAAATGTATTGATATAGTCGAAATTCTTACTAATACTTTTATTATATTGGCGCAATAAAAAATGCTATCATTCTTATGGAAAAATAAATATACATTTACAATATTAAATTTCTAATTTAAAATTGATTTTATAGAGAAAAAAAAAAAAAAAAGTTATGCCGAGAAATCGGTCCGTCATGTATAAGAAAAATCATAATGTTGAACAGTCGGTTTGAGGAAGATCAATTTCCTAACATGACTTAAAACAGATATTGGAATCCTGTTCTGGAAAAACTGGCTTCCTGATGTGATTATAAAATAACCCTAGTTAAATACAGTTAGAGCACATTAACTTTAGGAATTAAAATCTTAAACTAGATTCTTTTCTTAACATCAACAAGTTTCGAGTGAAAAGAATGATCAAATTTGCTTAAACAAAGACCACGCTAATTCATTTTCTCTCGTTAGTTCATACACAGGTTAATGAAATACATGATTTAGGACAAAACGTTGATACAACACAAGCACTACTATTCTCCGGCCGATATTCATATTAATAACCACTAATTTCATTTAAAAGCAACACAATAGAAACTATAGTTAGGTCAAGTCTTGGTAAACCAAAAGTAGACTTACTTGTCTTTAGAGGTCCAGCCAGACAAATCCGCAACGTCCTTCAACGCTTGTCTCCACATCCCAATCTTATCGCTCCCAAACCTCTCCGCATGCTTCGCAAAAGCTTCGGAGAAACTTCCTCGTTGATGCCTTACGTCTGACGGATCCACGTCGTAAAAGATCGGCAGAACGTAGCGACCGAACCTCGCTCGCGATTCCAGTATCCTGAGGAGCTCGTCCAAGCACCAGCGCGAAGAAGCGTAGCGCGGCGAGAGAACCACAACGGAACACAGCGACTCATCGATCGCCTTCAGAAGCGCGTGCGCGATGACTTCTCCTCTCTCCAGCTCTTCGTCGTCTCTGAAAACGGCAAAGCCGCGTCCCCTAAACGCAGCGTAGAGGTGGTCGGTAAAACCGTTGCGCGTGTCCTCTCCTCTGAAGCTGAGAAAGATGTGGAACTTCCACGGCGGAGCATCACGCACCGATGCCATTGCGATGGAAATCGGAATCACAATTTCGTTTGCATCACTCTCTCTATCTGTGCTATCTCACTCTCACTTTCACTTTCATTAGCGTTGATAGTTATTGAAGTGGTTGAACTTCCAACTTCACAGTGTACAGGTTTCAAACGTTTTTAATTACAGATTTTGTTCTCCAGTTTTTCAAAGTTAAACAATTTTAGTATATTGAGTTAGTTTGTTTAAACTTAAATTAACTGGTTTTAAAATAAGCAATTTTAAAATATCACTTATAAGAAGTAGATGGGATTGTCTTATTAAAATAAACAAAACTATTTTAAAGTAAGTAAAAATATTTATTTTTAAAATAAAGACTGGACAAATTAAAAATAAATAAAAAATGCTTATTTTATTAAATAAGAACTTTTAAAAAATAAATAACATTAACAGACTCATTCAATTGTTAACATACATGTTAGAGTAAAACGTATAATAGTTTGTAATTAAACTTATCATTAAGATATTATGTATATGAATAGTTGATATTATGATCATTTTTATAAATATAATGTATTTTCCTTTAGCAAATAGATGATATATTAATGATAAAATAAAATTATTTAATTTTAAAAAAATTGAGAGAGAGTATAAATACTTAATTAAAATTTTATAGAAATTAAAATTATAGATTTGTAAAATTGTAGAGATAAAAATTGAATTTAAGTTAAAAATAAATAACTTAAAATATTACAAGTTAGCTAATGGGCTTACTGTTAACATCATTAAAATTGGCCCACTTTTGATTACTGTAAGTTATTGAAACATTTGTAAAGCTTTTTAAACGAAACAATGGATTGAACTTTGAAGCTTTGTTTATGCTATGAAAAGAAGTAAAATAATTTTTTTATAAACTAAAATTAACTTATATAACCTAATTTATAAAAAATAATTCATATATTTCTCTCTCTTGTTTTTACTTATTTTTTTCTCTTATAGATAGACATGAAGAAATAATAAAAGGAAGTTGTTTATTTTTAAGGTGTAATAGAATTTATTTTAACTTGCTCATGTCCCTTTTTCTTTGGAATATAAAACTCAATGAAAAACCATATATCTTTTGTTGACCTTTCATGTCAATTTTTTCTGTTGAAGTTAAATTTCAGTAAAATATTAGAACATAAAACACATGGCCTTTAAGATTTATGTTCTGTTGAATTTCAAACTGGTTAAAATATTAATAAAATAAGGTTAATGTTAATTTTTCTTATATAAGTTTGGTGTGGTCCTCATGTTTTTATAACCGTTTTTTTTTTTTTTTGTATGTTTCATGAT
>Ga0209700_100467_pt1 | contig 75535 bp, 33 predicted proteins | sample SiratroredBW_FD_187528 | JGI IMG/M metagenome (GOLD analysis project Ga0209700, IMG submission 187528) | Root nodule microbial communities of legume samples collected from California, USA - Siratro red BW (SPAdes) (version 2) | ecosystem: Host-associated > Plants > Roots > Nodule | place: USA... | reverse complement strand
TGTTTGTAGTGTGTTAGATTCTTTTATTGTGATGATACATGAAATTGAATGTTTTTTATTTGTTAAAATTTGGTTAGCTTACCCTTTTCTTTGGTTGTATTGTGTTTGATTTTCTATCTGTGATGATTGTGTCTTGACACGGGAGCAGATAGTGCTGCAGATGGATCTTTGGGAGATCATCTAGGTTGAAGGATGCTATTAGGAATAGTGCATTATTTTAAAAAAAAAAGAAAACTTGTATATGATATTGTAAATATGTTTTGAAATTTCAATTTAGCTTTATTATGTAATTTTGATATATGTTAACTATGGAATATTGTGAGATACACATGATGATAATACTTTAACTGTCATAGTAGAAGCTTTAATTCTGTGGGGTGTTACAAAATTGATATTACAAATAACAGTAATATCATCTTACATAAATTAAATAAAATCAAATAGTAATATTCTGAATTATTACACTTTTAGATAAAAAGAATTCCACTTGATTATCATATTTTAGTTTAGTAATAAATATTTAACCCCACAATTTTTTTTTGTTATATATATTTTTATTAAAATATCCCAACAATGATTTATTTTCTATTATATCTATCTATCTATCTATATATATATATATATATATATATATATATATATATATATATATATATATATATATATATATATATATTAAAATGTTAAATTTCTATGTTTAATTGATTTATTTAAGTATAATATATGAATTATATTATATAGAAAATGTTTATATATGTAATACTATATGTTATTTGTTATAGATGCAAAATATCTAAAATTCAAATTTAATGAATTTATGTATCTTATAAAAGTTGACAAGAATTTATGTGACAAATCCATCGTGATGCGAGTATGATGCTTGTAAAATATGACTAAAGTAAATTATAACACAAGATAGATAAAAAAAATTAAATATATGAAAAAAATGTATATTTAACGTGCATGTTATAAATAAATAAAAAATTTGTGAACTGGTAAATAATTTCATTATTATTTCAGTATAAGAAAAATGTTGTTTAAAGATTAATTTTTAGTTACTAAATGAAATGGTTACTAATTGTGACCAAAATAATTACCAAATTAGATTTTGTTTGTTAAATAACTACAAAATAGAAATAATGATTGAATTTAGTGACTAATATTGGTCTCTAATTAACTTTTTTTTTGTAGTGTTTATTGTAGAGATTTGAATTACTAACTTAGTTTTCTCATAATTATTTATTGTAAAATATTTTTTATCTTAAGGATTTATTTTTTTGTTAAAGTATTGTAGTTTTTTTATTTGTATGGTTAAATTTTAGGTCATACATTTTCTTTATGGATGATGAAGAATTTTATTAGATTTTAGCAGGTTATTAGCACGGATATTGTTTTAGATATTATTAAGAATTATTGTATTTGAACCTCTTGTAACACTTCTAGAATCATATGGCTAATCAGATTTTGGATTTTCCTATTTTGAAAAGAGTTTGACATTACCACTAAAATTAGAAAAGTCTTGTCTTCTCTATAAGTTTGTTGTCACTTCCCTGAAGTTAGTTAAATTAAAGTCAACACTGATAAAACTTCAAGAGATGCTTATGACTTTGTAGCTTGTGAAGACATTTTTAAGGATAGTCGTAGTAAATATATTGTAGCTTTTATTCTTTTTTGGTATTCAATTTTCACTTTATGTTGATGTCATGAGTGTCATGTTTATTATTGAAAATGTTCAAAAGAGTTTTAAAAAGCTTTAGTTGAAATGTGTCTATTTCTTTTCTTTATCAAGCTTTTATCATTCCTTAGACTATTAAAATAGAGACAATTGTTGTCTGCCTGATACAAAATGCTTCTTACACTTAATCAATTCTTAATATACTAATAATGTCGTTATCGTTTTTATTTCAAAATTAATTTATTAAATAATTTTTTTCTCTCTCCCACATTGAGTTACACACTAGTGTAACTAAGAAAAAAACTATTAAGGTTTATCTTTCTCTCTTTTCTCTATTATTGTTAATGTATATTAACAAACTTTATTGATAAGTAATAAAAAACAATCTTATAAATATTATAAAATATCTATATTTTTTCAACAGCATTTGTTTTTAAAAAACTAAATATTTTAAAAAATATTTTTAAAATTAATCAAATAAGTTGTAAATATTTTAACAATAAAATATCTCACTTTAACAAACTAATAAAAAATAAAATAAATAATTATCCATATTTATCTTTCAGTAAACAGAAATAAAAAATATCATATCTTCTAAAATATCATACATATAATATAGATGTTTCTGTCTATAATTGGAAGAGAAAAAAAAATTATTTAATAAATAAATTTTAAAATAAGGGATATTATTGACAAATCAAGAATTTGTTAAATATAAAAAACAATTTGTATCGTGCATAAAATAATTACCTAAAATAGATCGGCATAAATATATACACATAAATGTATATATATTTGTGTTATTATAGATTTTAGAGTAACTTATGTCTTTAGAAATAATTATAATTATATTAATAGATTGACTCATCTAAATGATCTAATTGTAAAAAATAAAATTAAATTTGTCTAATATTTTATTTTATCTCGTTATATTAAGTTATACTCTCTTCCTAATAAGTTTTTTTTTTTTTTTTTTTTTTTTTTTTTTTTGTTTTTTTTTTTTTTTTTTTTTTTTTTTTACATGGATTTGATGTGTCTTCTATGGTTTTTCTTATTTAACGAGCCTTTTATAAAAAAATATCTTACTTTTTTTATATTGTGATGAGATATTAGATTTTTTATTGAATAAATTATAATTGTTTTATTTAATTTTAAAATCATCGTTAATAGTGATAGAAAAGGCTGAGGTGACATTTAGTTCATGTTATAGTTTTATATTTTTAGGAATGTATTTCAGGGAAATATTATGATAAGAAAGTTATTTTTATGCAAGTTTAGAAATATATTTATTTAACTTTTCTTAATTAAATAAATATATTATAAATTAATTAGAAAAGTGAAAGCTATAATAGAAATTTATTTTGTTTACAAAAATATAACTATTACTAGTCTATTTGAAAAAAATAAAATCGGTACAACTAAAGAGATGAAAAAAATAAAATAATCTAATTTTTTTTTATAACTTTTCAATAAACATAAGAACAAATATTTATATTTTCTAAAATATAAAAAAATCTATGAATCAAACGCCTCTTTATTTTTTTTTTAAATTAAAAATATGACTTGCAATAACTTGTATATTCAGAGCGAAAGATGCGTTCGGTCCACTAGTTTCCACGAAGTTAAAAAGTAGTTGAGTGCAGTAGATTTTACAAACAAGGTAAAGTTTGTTGCCATAAATTAAATTTATTTTGTCGTCATGCTACCTGTCAAATTATGCTGTTTTGGTTATAAAATTATTAAAAATATAATTAACTTCGGTAATTAAATATCACTTTTGATGTGATGGACATTATTTTTATCATTAGTCAACATAGGGATAGAGTTTAATTTTGAACTACTATAAAAAAATTATATTACCAATCAAATACATGATAAATTTTATGGATAATATAATTTGTAGTTGAGTGATAACATATAAAGAAATTGCATTATCTGTACATAGTGTTGTTAGATAATATAAAAAGTAATTTACACTATTTACTTATATTTTTATGACATATACATATAGAGATTAAAGTCGATACTTTACATCAACTACTTAGACATTGCTATAAAAATAATTAAAGTTTAATAATTTTCCATAGATAATTAAATGATAATGTCAAGTAGATTCTTACTATAGTATTTTTTCAGTAACTTCCGATAATATAATTTCTACTACTATACCGGTTTATAGGGGATAATATAACCTCAAATCATTAATATAACATCATATACAAAAATAACTAAAAAAATCTCATATGATCTCTATAATATTTCATACAATCAAGCATATAATCATAAATTAATCAATTCAATTTAGAGATCACTAAGAATTTAAAGTATTTTAATTTTATTTATGACTTGAAATTTTTTTAAACATACATATGATTAACATCTATGAAAAAAGTCACACTAACTTAATTTCCGAACGTAACAACTTAGAGTAATTCAGAAACCTTCAATAATATTAAAATTTTTTCCTAATTCAGTCCAAAAATCTTACTTAAATAATATTTAAAGTCTATAAGAATTAAATATACTTTACATCGGCCTTCTCACATCATATCTCTCTCTATATAATATATATATATATATATATATATATATATATATATATATATATTATTTTATAAATATTTAAATTTGTAAATTAATCGTTATTGGCAAAATAAAAATATTAAAAAGTTTATTCATCTTATTAATAACCTTAATTGGGTCCAATTTCAACTCATTTAAATCTTAAAATTTAACTTTTAGTTACATTTAATTTAAATTTATATTTTTTAAAAGAAGTGTAATGAAAGATAAATTAACAATATCCTTTTTAAGTTAAAAGAATATCAATAAAACAAAATAATGAAATGAGGAACATCCTCGTTGATATCATATAGGAAAAAAAATATAAAAATTTTTATCCTGGTCAATTTATATATCAATCAAATAAAATCATGATAATAATGACAAACATAATAAAGTTAGGAACACCTCACTCAGACAAGAAGAAAATAATAGTTTATGTAAGGTACATTAAAAAAAGATAGAGGCATGCATGCATCCCTGCACCTCCAAAAATTTCTTTCTCTCTCCATTGTGTCTCTCTCATATTCTCAAAATCTCTCTCCCTTCTCTCTAGCTTTTTTCCCTCATACATCATCTGTTTTAAATTTTAATAACACCCTACAGTAGCTGAGAAATTAAAGATCATTTTTAACTGATCAGAATCTCAAACAGGAAGTTCACATTTACTCTAAAGATCTCTTATTCTCTATTTTCCCTTAGGTTTTTGTCATCAATCTTAGTAGAGACATCTTTGAAAAAAGTATTTCTCTCAACTTAATTAAGATTATACTAAAATTTAGTTTTGTTTTGATAACTTATTCTAGATTCCTAGAGATTGGTTTAGTGTCACTAGCTAGTTTGGAAGAATTGTTTTGGGTAATCGTCATTAGGTAAGGGAAGCTAGTAACTTGTTTTTATACTATTTAGTTACTTTTAAATAGAACTCAGAGATTTTGAATATGTGATTATTAGTGCTCAAGTCTTTCTTGCAGGTCTGACTCTTGAGCATTGAATAAGTTTGATTATCTTGATCTTTGTGATTAATTTTACTTATTTGAGTAAAGATGTTAGAAAATAGCATGCTAAGAACTTTTGATTGTTGTTTGATGGATTGAATATGACTTGTGACAAGACTTTAATATGTTTTAAAAGTTTGAGATCAGTTATTGAATAAAATATGCCTTTATGCATGATTGATTGAGGAATTGTTTTTGAATTGAACGTTTTGATTTAGAAAATGAGTTTGGTGAATCTACTAGATATATGTTGTTATAATGTTAAAGATATTTTTAGAATGATATTTGATGATTTAATTATTAAGTGTTGTTATGGTTGTGGAAATATTCTGACACTATTATTTGTGGATTATGGGTATTGATATTAATGATCGAATGATGAAGTTGATGTCATATGAGTTATGCTTGTTTGTGTACATTAAGTATAGCATGCCTATGTTTAACAGAGATCTTCTAGATTCATTGATGATCTAAGTCAAGTAGATTGAGATATTAGGTGGTGAGAAGTTAGTGAGGGAGTTCATACACACCGGGACTGTTGGTGAAACTCGGTATTGGATGTTTGAACTTACTCTGATCCTTTCTCTTAGATTTGAATGGCAGTCTAAGTCTTGGGTATTGGATTAGTCCTTTCTCTTAGATTCGCTGATAATCTAAATCTTGGGTATTGGATTGATCATTTCTTTTAGAATTGCTAAATCTAAGTCTTGGGTATTGCATTAGATGTTATTATCTGGTAGGGGCATACTTAATGAGTCTTCCGGAAGATATTAGTCCATGTATGACCTATATATGTGATATGATCTATGTGTGACCGATATGTATGATGTGGTCCATGTGTGACCGATGTGGGTGATGTGGTCCATGTGTGGTCGTTAAATGTGATGTAGTCCATTTATGTATGATGTTTGATATGAATACTCAAAATGGAAATGTATTTAGTATTGAAACTTATATGTTAATCTTTTAAGAAATTTTTATGAATAACTGATATGGTTTGCTCTTTTTACGTGTATTGATTATGTTATAAAATTTTATTTTCAGTAGTTTATCCTTGTTTTTCTTATTGTTTTGTAAACTGGGATTATTGTACTATGTACATGAACAGATATAAATGCAGGTGCAGGAGTATGTGAAAGATTATAAACTTTATTTTAGAATTTGTTTTTCTTTTGTTGAATTCACTTGTATGTTAGACAATATACATTTTCTTTCAGGATGTTATAATTTATAAATAACAAGTGTCTCTTTCCCTTATTTAATTACTTTTGAGTGTTAATGTATTAATATGAGGATTTTTTCTCTTTTATAATTTTGTTATTTCTCTTGTAATAATGTGTGTACTTACTTTATGATCATGCTTTTATTTATAATATCACTTATAATAATTAACTTCACTTGATAAAAAAAAATATAATATATAATAGTTTATATATAATAATTGTCTCTTATGATCTAGTGTTACTTTTCTCTCTTACTATATTGATTCTTTTGTAATAAATTATGTACATATCTTTGTTCTTATCTATAGCATAATGACTTGTAATAATTAAGCTTTCTTCAACTTGAATTGTACTTTTTATATTTTGGTCCCAATTGAATTAATACTTTAATGATTAGTTTATAAAAGATAAATATTTTCAATAAACTGTTAAAATATAATTCAATCAATTACTTCTAAAAGATTTTTAATGAAATAAAAGGAATTAAAACGTTTCATAGCATATCATGAATTCATGAATAGTAACTTCTATTCTTATCTTAATAAATAAATTCTTAAAAAAGATTTTAAATTATATTTCATTTGATCATTATTCAATTTTACTAGTTTAATGATAACCTTTTACATGCGTTTCATATTTTTTTCCTGACATAAATTATCTATTCTTGTCATACACAAATAATTTATAATTCATCTTATTATTTTTTATCCTTTAGATGAAATTTATAAATGTGTTAGATGAAATTTTTTACTGTGTCTGACAAATCTTTAAATTCATATATTTTGTAAAAAAATAAAAATAAAAAGACTTGGGTTCACTTGTGGATTGAAATATTTTATGTAAATTTTTATTAGTGTTATTATAATTAGTGTATGCATTTATGAAAATTAATAAATATTTAATGTATGTATATACTTAAATTAGTAGGATTCTTACAGTTTACAATTTGACGTTTTGTTATTGTTGAATTTAACATTAAATCTAACACTAATGAATGATACTATCAATATTATTTAATTAATTAAAATATAAAAAAGTTAAATAAACAAAAACATGTGTAAAATTCAGGATTAGACTAATATCACATTTTTTTTTTCAATTCGGAGACTAAAATCATAAATAACATATATCAAAATCACAACTCAAATTAAAACGAAAACCAAAGTTATAATTTAGTTTTATACAAAAAAAATTTGCCCTCCATAAGAACTTTTTAGTGAAAAAAAGTCTGATTCTTAAATTTCTTGGACTTGCTTTTAAAGCACTCATACCAAAATTTAATATTCTAAAACATTAATATTTTTAGAAAACTTATAAAGGAATTTTTCTATAAAACATCCTCTAAAAGTAACTTTGAATTCTAAAAGAAACTGGATCACATATAAGTCCTCTGACTTTTGTAATTGCTAAAATTGATAATTATGAGGTTTCCTCGAACAATTCTAAATAACATGTTCATAGGTTTGATGACATGAATTGAAACTTGAATTTAATATAAAGTTAGAAATAGGAAGTTACTAATAATCAAATTAAGCCACGTCGATAACACGCGTACTAAGGGTTTCTACAAGTTAATTCTTTCATCGAGCAATGTAATCATTTTGACTTTTTAAAATCGAAAAATATTATATATAATAAAAATTTCATATAGTAATTTCTACAATAATTTTTTTATCCTTTTTATTTTATTTTATTTTTTTATAAATAAAAAAATAATGTCATATAAATTGTTGGATACGCATCGTGTCCAATTTGCATTTTCTCAATCATAATTGAAGTCATAAATCATATTTTAGATGAAAACTTCACCCCAAATCATTGCCAAAAAAACAAAGAAAAACTTACTAGTTAGTTATTCATTTTAAGTAACTTGCACGGTTAGATATAATTTGTCATATACACCCAAAAATAAAAATAATTTGTCACACTTATTTTTCCTACATTTTTTTTTTGTCTGTACACCAATTTTCAGTTCCTCAATATTATTTTAAGCAATTTTTTCTGACCAATGCATTTACAAATCCCCACGTTATTAGGCGAATGCTAATTTCCATTAACAAGTTTAAGTAAGTTTATGTTATATATATAGTGTATTGTTTGATATAAATTTTGAACCTTCTTTTCTTAAATTATACTAGTTTGACTTCAAACCAAAATTTAAAATATAAAAAAATTAATAATAATAAATAATTATTTTAACTAAAAAAATTGTACAAAATCATCTAATCTAACTTAAAAATTTTATAAGCAATAAAATAAAATTTTACTATTTATACTAGAAAAGGATAGTAATAAAACAATCATCTATTGTTTTTATTCAAACTTTCTATATTTTGTAAATATTAGTATTCCACACAAAAGATTGATTTTAGGGAAATACAAGTTTTTTTAGTCAATTTGGAACTTCCATAATTACTCTTTAATTAATTAATAAAAATAGTGGTTACACTGGGAAATTAAAGTATTGATGACGAACAACCCAATTAAATCCGATTCCAATATGAAGTAATCTCATAAGAATCTTAAGACTTGGCTTAATAAGTAGAATAATTTAAACATTACAAGAATGATATTTTCAACTTTCCACCATTTTAATATCTGAAAAACAGAGCACAAGCTGACGTAACACTTAATTGATTCTCATAAACTCTGGAAGAATTTCACAAAAGAAAAAATTATTAAATTTAAGGATAAAGTGATAAACATCTCTCTCTTAATTGGAGACGAGACAAAACGGGAAGCAGCGAATCGCTCATCTCAAAAGAGAAAAGGAATCAAATAATAAATAAAAGATTATGTAATATAATAATCATAATTAAATAAAGTGACAAAAATATCCCATAGCAAACCACGTCACACCACGTGGCGATACCCAAGAGGCAATTGGCGGTGGTCCCTGTGAGAGTAACCTCTACAGCCGGTAGCCGGTTAAATTTCGCACGGCATTGGTGAGAGCGACATCAGAGGAAACGACGCCGTTTGGGGTCCAACCTTTGCGTATAAATACGTGTACGTTGTTATGTGGAGCACTTAACTCTTTCAACTACGAACCATTCTACGTGTCGTACGTTCCCTCTCTCACTCCTTCATCTTCGTTTCTTAAACAATTTTCTTCTTTCTCTCTTTATCTCATTGCACTTTCTCTATTTTCTTCTTAGTTTTTCTCTCTTCGTCGTAGTTCACATATCATATCATACCAATTTTATCATAACGCAATGTGTGGCATCCTTGCTGTGCTTGGTTGCTCTGATTCATCACAAGCCAAGAGGGTCCGCGTCCTTGAGCTTTCTCGCAGGCAATGATTCTCTCTTTGTCTTCTTCTTATTTACAAAAAATAAAAGAAACAAACAAGAAAATTAATCTTGAGCTGCTTTCTTTTCAAATACCCTTTTGCTCAACTTTGATGTTTCTATGCAAAGTTTCTTGCTTTATGCATTTTTCCCCAGCCCAAGAAAATAATTCTTCCCCTATACTGAACTTTTCCATCACTGAAAAGTGAGAACTCAGCATGGTGGTAACTGTATTTTTCGCAACTAATATACATCAAACTAGCTGTAAAGATGACTATGACACTTAGAGAGATAAAAGCGAGACAAAAATATAGATGTCATAGTAATTCTTTCGTATAAGAAGAGATATGGAAAAGTGAAGTGTCCAAAAGTTGTTTAAGTTATTATTATTATTATTATTATTATGCTTTGTACACTGGCATGAGAGCAGAAGAACCATAAAAATGGTGGCGCTTATAATTTTGTTTGATTGTTTTAACTTTCATGGTGGTGTCTTCTAGGGAAAAAAATTGGTGGACATTAATCTTTGGTTAATACCAAGAGAGAAGTGTTTGTTAACAAGTTATATGATGTGATAAAAATAATAAATATTGATAAAGTATACCACTGTGCTTGTAATTTTCTACTGTCAAGTTCATCAAGTTCATTCAATATTTTAAAGGGAACGACTTAAACTTATGTAAGTGTTGAAATCATTTATTGCTTAATATTGGGGGCACTATGATGCCAACCTTTTGGATGCAACAAGTATTTAAGGATAAACATGTTTGGACTTTGACAAGCTAAGTGGATTCTAGAATAAACAAATATTCTGGTTAGATCACTAACTTATTTGGATAAACAAGTGGCATGTGGGGTCTACCTTGCTGTGAAATTTTTGGTAACTTTGTGGTGGAAAAGTACAACAGAAGAAGAACAGTTTGAAAGTAATGGATGGAGTTAATTTGTTTGAAAGTGCCAAAGGAAATTTTCAAAGCCGTCAGTTAAAAAAGTACTAATAATTTACCATTGGATGATGTCACAGATTGAAGCACCGTGGTCCTGACTGGAGTGGGCTCCACCAATATGGAGATTGCTATTTGGCTCATCAACGTTTAGCCATAGTTGATCCAGCTTCTGGTGATCAACCTCTCTTCAATGAAGACAAAACTATTGCTGTTACGGTAAGCCTTTATTCAACAGCTGTTTCTGATTAGTTTACACTAATTTACACTTTGACTATTAGACTCATATCATAATAGATAAGTTGTAATACAAAAAACTGGAATTTATTCCAAAGTAACATATACCTTGTTACATTTACTTCTTAATCTCACGAATTTAACTGCGATAAATTTATGACTGCAGGTGAATGGAGAGATCTACAATCATGAAGAACTCAGGAAACAATTGCCTAATCACACGTTCCGTACAGGAAGTGACTGTGATGTTATTGCTCACCTGGTTAGTCGTCATCTTTATGTATACTTTTTGCAACAATTGTAACCTGATCATGTATGCATGAAAACCAAGAGAAACTTTAGAAACTTTGTATTTTATTCATTACAACTTATTCTAAGACTCCTTAAAATTTTCATTTCTGTGGTTACTCATGATTGGACTTCTTGTTCTTATCACCTGTATGTTGCTGGTTTTGTTTTAGTACGAGGAGCACGGAGAAAACTTTGTGGACATGCTTGATGGTATATTTTCATTTGTTCTGTTGGATACCCGTGACAACAGTTTTATAGTGGCACGAGATGCTATTGGAGTCACTTCCCTATACATTGGTTGGGGACTAGATGGTAATCTTAAAATACGTGCCCTGCTTTTGAATTGAATTTATGTGTTCTAAAACAAGAGATTTGAATTGAATAAATAATGACTAGTTTGCATACTTTCTGTTCAGGCTCTGTCTGGATTTCATCAGAATTGAAGGGGCTAAATGATGATTGTGAACATTTCGAGTCTTTTCCACCTGGTCACTTGTACTCCAGCAAAGAGAGAGAGTTTCGTAGATGGTACAATCCTCCATGGTTCTCTGAGGCTATTCCTTCAGCCCCTTATGACCCTCTAGCTTTGAGGCATGCCTTTGAGAAGGTAAGATACACAGAAGACTCAACACATCATTGTAATTGAAAGTTTATCCAAAAAGCACCTACTTGGTTAGCTTTGGAAAAGCTTTTGTAGAATATGCTTTCAGATGATAAACTTTTATTTAAGCAAGTAGTTGATTAAGTTGTTTATCCGAACACACCATTTTAATAGAAACATTGAATGTTATTTGCAGGCGGTGATCAAAAGGTTGATGACTGATGTGCCTTTTGGTGTTTTGCTCTCTGGAGGTTTGGACTCTTCGTTGGTTGCAGCTGTTACGGCTCGCTACCTTGAAGGCACAAATGCTGCAAAGCAATGGGGAACAAAACTACACTCTTTCTGTGTAGGACTTGAGGTGCGTGTGTACCTATTCTTGCAAGTGTAGTAGATTTGTCAATAAAAGAAAGAAACCATGAAGTTTGTCTTGATCTTTGATTATATTATACTGAGTAGGGTGCACCAGACCTGAAGGCTGCAAGAGAAGTAGCAGATTATATAGGAACTGTACATCATGAATTTCACTATACTGTTCAGGTACATCTCAACGAGATTGTAGTTTACAACTCAAAATTTGGGGGCATTTTGAGGTGTGAAATCATAATTAGTAAATGTTTTATATATGATAATATGCAGGATGGCATAGATGCCATTGAAGATGTGATCTACCACATTGAAACATATGATGTAACCACAATTAGAGCAAGCATTCCCATGTTTCTGATGTCTCGTAAGATTAAGTCACTAGGAGTCAAGTGGGTTATCTCTGGAGAAGGATCTGATGAGATCTTTGGAGGTTATCTATATTTCCACAAGGCACCCAACAAAGAAGAGTTCCACCAAGAAACATGCCGCAAGGTCACAGAGTTATCATACTTATTGCTTGCTCAATTTAAGTGGCTGGAGTGTTGAAGTAAAAGGGTTAATAGATAATATATTTTTTTTTTCTCTTTGATGCAGATTAAAGCACTCCACAAATATGATTGCTTGCGAGCCAATAAATCGACCTTTGCCTGGGGTCTAGAAGCCAGAGTACCATTTTTGGACAAAGAGTTTATCAAAGTTGCAATGAATATTGATCCTGAGAATAAAATGGTAAGTGTACAAAAAGTTGCAACACACCATCACTTGAAAAATGTTACATTTTATTAAGTGGTTACTACTTAATCTGTTCAGATAAAAAAAGAAGAAGGCAGAATTGAGAAATGGGTACTGAGGAGGGCATTTGATGATGAAGAGCATCCTTATCTGCCAAAGGTACTCTAATTTGCAGCAATGTTTTATAATTTTGCTAAATTAATTTGTTAAACTAACATGTTAGAGTTTCACTTTATGCAGCACATTTTATATAGGCAGAAAGAACAATTCAGTGATGGAGTTGGCTATGGCTGGATTGACGGCCTTAAAGCTCATGCTGAGAAACATGTAAAACTTGAACGAAACCCCTTCCTTCTTATTGTCATAACATTTCATACTGCTAATTAATATTGGTTCTTCAAAATTTCTTACAGGTGACTGATAGAATGATGCTCAATGCTGCTAACATTTTCCCCTTCAACACTCCAACCAGCAAAGAAGCATACTACTATAGAATGATATTTGAGAGGTTCTTCCCTCAGGTAAATTTCATCAACCATACCTACATATTGAAAAATTCATGTTGATTTAACAAGGGCTGATCCAAATCTGTGTGTTCCTTAATTTGATTTTGTAGAACTCAGCTAGGCTCAGTGTTCCTGGTGGACCAAGTGTTGCATGTAGCACAGCAAAAGCTGTAGAGTGGGATGCTGCCTGGTCTAACAACCTTGATCCATCTGGTAGAGCAGCACTTGGAGTGCATGCATCAGCTTATGGCAACCAAGTAAAAGCTGTAGAACCAGAGAAGATCATACCCAAGATGGAAGTTTCTCCCTTAGGAGTTGCCATCTAGAGCAAGCATGAGCCATAGCAAAGGACTATTAGAATACTAGTCATCATTAATGAAAATTTTGCCTGCTGTGTATTTTATCCAGGCAATGTTATATAAGGCTCATTATCTAGCAGTCTTAATTGTTGTTATCCACTTCTTGTGTTTATTTTCAATTTATGTCACCTGACACTATCATAATGTACTTGGTTTCCAAGAAAATGTTGTTGAGCTGGGCCTCTTTTATCAGTTAAATTTGAATGCAAGCTCCTCTATTTCAACACCATCAGTTACCAAAAGTTACTCATAATATGTTGGCATTAGCACGGACAAGGTAATGATATTTCAATAGAAAAAGTTCGAGTTAATGAACTGATCAAGCATAAGATTGTATGGAATGATATTAAGGTGAAATTTCAATACTTTTAATAGAGAAAAGAGAAAGACAGAACAAATTGAGTGGAAACGTTTGGAGAATGTTTGAGATAACATGGAGAGAATGGATTTATACTGTTTTCATATTAAAGGATATATTTAAAAGAAAGTGAAAAAAGAAGAAAAAAATTGAAAATTTGACTTAAAATGATTGTTTTTTGAACTTTTTAGTTTTTGAAATCTACTTCTGTGTTGTTTTCTTTCTCTTTATTCGTTCTTCAACTAAATAAGAAAATAATACAAAAAAATTATTCCTTCTTCTGTGTGCGAGCTTAAGACACTGAGAACAATAATTGCAAGCGTATTTCAAAGTAATGATCACATGTATTTTATACAAAATTTCATTAATGACAAGAGATTAGAGTAATGGCGAGGTATTAAATCAATAGTTATTATCAACATTGTTAAGGTTCAAGGACAGAAAACTAACGAGGTTGAAATGGCGAGGTTTCTCGTTGGGGGCTTGAAAATGGTGAGGAAACAGTAAATGGAAAACGATTGGGCGTTAGAGGGAGAGCCCAAGATTACCACCTCAAAATTCTCTAAAATTCATACTCAGGGACAAAATGAGTTTTATTCCTACTGAATCGATAGTGACACAGATGGCTGCGAAATCACACAAAATATACCTTGGTGGTACGTATCAGGGATCAGAACTATTACACATTATTCAATACCATTACTATTATACAACGTTTGAAAATGTTCATAAAACCTAGAGCAAAAACCCTTACTTAAGAAAATCATAAGCCAAACTAAGACAATCAAATAATAGAGATAATCCAAAATATTTTTGCAGCACCAACACATCGTTAATGAACAGACATGGTAATTTATTTTACAAGTTAGAAAGTGATAAACTTATTTATTTTACAAGTTAGAAAGTGATAAATTAGATGATCATGAGCTACAAAAGCACTCAAGTAGTATTGAATTAAAAAAAAATATGCAAAAAACATCCCCGCGTCTTTTCTTATTGGACAAGCTCTAAACGATTTTGGGGACACAAACAGGCGACAAAATTCAGTATTTTCGATGCGTAATGCAATTGTTTAAGTTGAATTACAAATTCATAATACCATTGTACAATAAGAAGTTCACTGTTTATTTATCTGAAAAGTACCGGTGGTATGAACTTTTTTAGAATAACTGTATTCTGTTATAAATGGTCATTTATCGATTTTTTTTTAGTTATGATCAATTATACTAAAATTTTCAAGTGACCATAAATTATTTTCTCAACAAAAAAAGTAGAATATTTTTTAGAGGGATTAAGCATAGAGTGCATTTGTTTTTCTCACTCAGTAAATTCAAAATCCGTTGTATCAAGCATCTCTTGGGAACTGAACTCTACGATGGAAAATGTAAACAAATACTACAAATCTAAAGTAGTCCAAAATATATATTCTGTCAAATAACTATGGTGTAAGCAGTTACAAGAATTACAGCCTCGTCTCTATTTACCTACCTCATGATGCACAAGCTGTTGAAGTTTGGCTTATTTCTGTCAAATATACTTCGCTTCTCACTTCTATATGCTCTCTCAAACAAAGAAATTTCAGAATTTTGAACATCTGAGTGTGATCAGTGTCTCCATAAAACAAACGCGAACAGGAAAATGACAGTCAATAACATTCCTGCATATTTGATCCATTGGTCGACTCGGTTTCGTCTCTCAATTAGCCTCAAAACAGAGTTAGATATTCCAACTGTATTCAGGATGTCCAATGCTTTTCTGTGTGCACTCTGCATCAAACATGTATGTCCATATGAAAAGGTATATCAACAACAATATAATGGATTAATAATGCTTCCCAATTAGCACTAAGGAATTAAAACCATAAAAAAAACTCCATGTGTTGACGAAGGCCAACATAGAAAACAAAATCAAAAGGATAGAAGCTAGAAATTTTTCAACAAACGAATAGAAGGAACAATGAAAAGCATCAAAACAAACAAAGCTTTTCCAATTTTCAATGCATTAAGCATAAAAAGTAAGAAAAAAATTTTACAAGAACACACTTTCTTGGTATTGCCCAAAATGGACTGTTCAAGAGCGATGAACTCAATCTAAATGGAAGTAGAAATAATGGTTCAAATCTAAAGGAGAAAGGGGACAAGAAAATGCTATGTTTAACATCTGAAACATAAAATAGCATTATCGAGAAATAGAGAAAAAAAGCATAATTATATTTAACGTAACTAATGACTTAGTTTACATGTTTAAGAGGTCAACTTCTGAAACAGAAACGGCATGAAAAGAATCAATAAATAGAGACAGGAAGCAGATATTTTACATAATTGAATCTAATATAACTAATGACCTGCTGCTGCTGGACAGCAGTAATTTTCGTGATTGCAATCTAAATTTGTTTTGTAAAGAAACTACTATTTTAGCCTAAAGACAGACATAATATCAACTCTGTCACTAATAATCACAAATTATTCTAGCTAAACCTAAACTGTAGAATATAAATGTTGTCATAGCAGAAATGAAATGAAATTACCTTCAAGCGTTCTCTTTGACCATGTATTGAAGAAAGTATGGCCTCCCCAATTGCATTTGCATTTTCTAGTTCCCGGGCAGAAGTGCGTACTGAATGTAATGCTTGTGCCTCCTCATCAAAAATTCTCAGAACATGAGCAGAATCCCCATTCTAGCAATTCGAAATGAAGTTATTATTAACAAATAATGAGGACAAAAATAAGTCATTAATCTAGAGCATGATGGTAACAACATACAGCTCGTCCCAATAGTTCTGCTCTTTCATTAGCTTCTCTCATCCGTTTCTGATTCCGTAAGTTATATTTATCCAAGCTTGCTCTTAGTGATTCAGCCTCTTCAGCTATTTGTTCCACTTTTCTGAATAAGAAACATAATACCTTCAATGAAAATGCTCAACTATAATATTGCAAGTCCAGCAACAGAACCCATGATATATAGCATAAATATAAGCAGAATATATAGATAGAAATAAAAAATATTTTTGTATTATAGATATGACGGTTAGCATTAAGTTATGTGTGCAATCATTTTGCTTAATATGACTATCCTAGATAACTGAGACAATAAAGAGAACCTGCCATTAATGTTTTGTTAGGGACTCCAAAATTTTGAAGCTACTATAGATCTTAACCAGAACCAAAGAACATGACTCTAGCAACGGTCAAGCAAAATAATTATGAAACAAGTTATGGTCCAAAAGATTGAGATTTCAACAATGAAACGGTATGTAATCTTAGAAGTGATTTACAGTAGAATATGGTTTAATTTTCAAGAACAGAGAAAGGCCAAAACAAACAATCATTGTATTAGGATTCTCACCCCGTGCAGCTTCCAAGCTAATTGTAAAACTATCAAAATCTCAGTATTTCAGCGTCAAAATGATGTACCAGTGAGATATGAAAGGCATTTATTAACCAATTCTAGATGCAAGTGTGAATTGTCTTCAACAAAAAAAGGCAGGATCTTTTGTTTAATCTCAATCCAACTACAACCTGGATTCTTCTTTAATCCAAGCTCCTTCATCTTTGATCTCACCTTCCGTACCTCATCCCATTTATGTACAGAAGCATACATATTTGACAAGAGAATGTAGGTTGATGAATCCTCAGGATCCTTATCAATAAGAATTCTTGCAATTTCAACTCCCATATCAATATTTCTGTGCAAACGGCATGCAGAAAATAATGTGCTTAACAACCCAACATCATCCCTGATTTCAGGGTTTCTTTGCAGAATCTCATATGCTTCATGCAATCTTCCAGCACGTCCAAGAAGATCAATCAAGCATGAATAATGTTCAACTCTAGGTTTAATGTTATAAACATTTATCATTTGATTGAAGTGATGGCATCCTTCATCAACCAACCCGGCATGGCCACAAGCAGATAATATAGCAAGAAAAGAAACCCCGTCAGGTTTTACATTGGATTGCTGCATTTCAGTAAAAAGCTCCAAAGCTTCATAGGCCTGACCATGGGACCCATAAGCAGTAATCATTGAAGTCCAGGATACCAGATCTCTTTCTGGCAAACATTTGAAAACACTGAATGCTTCATCCACAGCACCACACTTTGCATACATATCCAGGAGAGCTCCCATAACCACTTCATTGTTGTCCAATTTTTTCTCCATAATCAGATTATGAATCTCTTTACCAATGTCTAGAGCTGCTAATTGAGAACAAGCTGCTAAAACACTGGTAAAAGTAATAGCATCTGGCTCAACATAACATTTTCTCATTTCACTAAAGAGGTCAAGGGCTTCAAAAAGTTTCCCTTCAGCCACATATCCAGAAATCATGACATTCCAAGAAACTACCTTGGACTTTGGTATTGATTTAAAGATATTTTCAGCTAACCCTACCCTTCCAACATTTGAAGTATAGATCCATGAGTGAACTATTAATAGAAACATCAGGTTGTATTCTGTTTCGTATTATATACCCACGTACAAACTTCCCCTCGAGTCGAGCAAATCGTGAACAAACCATTATTAAACTACTTAAAGTAGTCAAAGTTGGCTTGACTCCTTCATGGTACATCCTCTTAAAAAGTCGAATGCATGATATGCTGTCACCCCTCAAACCATATCCACTAATCAAGGAATTCCAAGCAACAACAGTCTTTTTAGGCCTCTGTTCGAAAACCTTTAGAGCCTTTTCTAGTTGACCACATCTTCCGTACATGTCAAAAAGAGCAGAGCTAACGAAACTGTCCAGCAGAGACCCACTATTAATCAACTCCTTGTGAATTTCCATTCCCCTGTTCAAATCCAAAAGTCTAGCACACGAGGAAATAGCAGTAGTGATTGTAACTGAATCAGGCTCAAAACCAAATTTTCTCATCAAGCTAAAATATTGTAGGGCCTCTTTAAAGTTTCCACTTTGGTAATAACAAGAAATTATTGTATTCCAGCATGCCACGTCCTTCTCAGGCATTTAATCGAACAGCCACATGGCTTTCTCAAAGGCATTGCATTTAGCATACATACCCACAAGAGAGCTTCCAACAACAATGTCCATCGTTAAACCATCTCTTATCAAACATGCATGGATCATTTTTTCCAACACAAACCTACACAGGCCCCCACAAGCCTTAATAACACTAGGGTAAGTATAACTATCAGGTTTCAGGTAAGGGTAACATAACAACTTCTCAAAAAGCTCTAGGGCTTCCACATACATGTAGTTCTTAGTGTAACCTGCCATCAGGCCATTCCATAAGGATATCTCACATGGGTTTTCCATGGTATCAAGAACACACTTTGCATGATCATACAAATGGCAAGAAAGATATAGGCTAATCAGGTTCTTGCATAAATAAATATCATTTTGCAAGCCCAATGTTACAACTTTCTGATGACAGAGCTTGATTTGCTTCAGTGACTTGGAATTCTTACAAGCTCTCAAAAGGGGTAGTAGTTTTAGTGTCCATTCAGCAATTACAAGAGAGATACTACACAAAATTATAATTTCAAACACAAAATTGTCATCATTTCCACAATTCAAGAGGCACAATTCCGAACTCTAATAATCACAACGCGAATCAATATGCACATTGGAAACAGATATGAAATTGTCAATTCTTCCACAATCAAATATACAACTCCGAACTCCAACAACCACAGCACGAAACAACACGCACAAATCATCAAAGCAATTTCCTCAGAAACTAACACACATCCTCATAAAAACAACCGATTCTACGAGATCGGGATCCGAATCGTTCACCTTTTCCAGAGATCGCGTTGAGATTTTGCCGCGACCGATCGCCAGAGGCTGTCCATCTCCACGCAGAGCGATTGGATCTGAGTGATGTCCTTCTTCACAGCAAACGACAGCTCCGTGTCGGCGCCGGTATCGGCGGTGGCAGAGTACTCGAGGCGTTCGAGACGTTCAAGACCGTCACGAGACCTAAGCAGAAGTTTCTTCGCGGATTGGTAAATCTCCGACAATGTTCCTCCACCTCCTTCCATGGCGGCGACGGAGATGATAGTGGTGGTTTTCTTGGGTTTATCCGAGAGAGAGAAAGAGAGAGCGAGAGATAACTTTTCAATTTCACCGGAAAACAAAGCAGAATAAGCCGTTGTTGCTGGTTGGGATATTTTTTCCATTTCAGACATTTCTATTGAATTTATTTGGTCTTATTAGTTAAAGTTACTCAATAAAAAAATTGTACTTTTTTGCCTTTATTTCTTTGTATCACTGTTTCTCATGATTTTAATAAAATAACATGTTTTCTAATTTTTAATATATATATATATATATATATACATTTTAAAAATCACATTTAACTCTTTATTTTATTTCTAAAAAATACTTTTTTCTGAAAAAAATTATTGGTTCTAATAATGCTTATATTTCAAAACTTTAACTTTCAATTTTTATATATTTTTTTTAATTTTAGTACCAATAAATATGAAGAATTTTATTTTATTAATTTTGGCATGACAGATAAATCGAAGTGAAATATTGCTTAAGGACAAGTGTTTTTTTAACAAGAAGAGTCTCTATTAGGAATTTAATTTTAATACATTATGTGAATACTTTCATATAATTATCCTACATATAAAAAAATTATTCCTTCTTCTGTGTGCGAGCTTAAGACACCGAGAACAATAATTGCAAGCATATTTCAAAGTAATGATCACATGTATTTATACAATTTCATTAATGACAAGAGATTAGAGTAATAAATAAATAATTGTTTCATTTAATTAGCATATCTTTATACATGAAAGAGTTGGTGCTATTGTGTAACTAACCCTCTTAATAATCCTGATAACAGCAGTGAAGTGGAAGAAATGTGTTAATTAGTTAGCAAAGGAGAAAAGTTAGTAGAACAAAGCAGTGTAGAAAAGCTGATTCCAAGTATCTGGCAATCCAGGGAGACACCAGTGGCTACAATCAGCTGAATAGTCAGGTTTGGCTCTCTGTTGAGGGTTCAAATCACCACTGTAAATGGAGGGATGTGCATCCTTTCTGAATGCTGATAGCATTGAGATGTCAAGAAGATAAACAGGGTTTCTCATTTCTCTAATCACCATGTCTACAACCCTCATCTGTTCAGGGTATACACCAGGGTATGCTGTGCCAGTGCTTATAATTGGAGCAGTTTCACCATAGCAGTTCTTTGTAGTTAGTCCTGCTGTCACTCCAGAATTCCATTCATTTGGGCTGCATAACAATCACACACTTTCATTTCACCACACTATTTTTATAGTCAGATTTGTACAAAAAACACAGCCTTGGTTAAATGAAAAACAATATTTGCTATAAAGTTTAGTATTTGATAAGTTAAATCAACAATTAAAAATAGTTATCAAAATTTAAAAGTATTACTTTTTTAGAACATTTTCATAGGAAAAAAGGACAATAATGGCCTTATTGGTCAACAGTGATTTTATTGCTTTGAGTCCCAAAAGTTGTGTGGTTGTGAAGCCCCAAAAGCACAAAATCTGTATTGGGCTCCAGATCTAGACCAATGGGCTAAATCTGGCCCTGCCATGTTAAAATATAATAAAGTCTCTATATTCTTACTTTTTACATCAGTTTTTCTTTTAATGGCACTATGCCACTGTCTTTGTATTTTAACTATTGTTTTATTGTTTTAAAATCTCTGAAAGAGAATTTAGAAATAACTTTTGGAATAAATTTTTTGATAAAAATTAACAGATTTGAAATTAAAAGTTTAAGAAAGACAAGTCCATGTCACATTTCATCATATGGCAATTAAGCAAGTGTTGAATGAGAAGCTCCAAAAACAAAATGTATGAAAGGGCCCCACACATAAATAGTAGCTTTATTGTACAAAACGTATTTAGTAGGCGATTAAAACAGTTGATGCATGAATTTGATTTCACCGACACATTTTAAAAGAAAAAATGGAAATTTTCTCATACATGCATCACCAAGATTATGCAGGAGAACAACTTTTTCAAATTGAATATGGATGGATTGTTTAAGGCCAATAAAAGTGCCAACAAACCTTCATGTGAGCATCAGTAACCAAGAAAGCAACAAAAAGGTTACTTTGCACAAATTGCAGTAGTATGGCTCCAATTTTTCATTTTTTTTTCTATTTTAGAATACTTGTACATATAACATAGAAATTAAAGTAAAGTTCAACAATATTAATCAAAATATCAATAATCAGAATCAAACAACAAAAGGCTTTCTCATGTATACTTAAACATTCTTTTATGCATGCTGCTCTTCTAAAGGCAATAACTCACATTAAGAGGGTAAAATAAGTAACTTGAGTTGATGAAAAAATTAGTGGTCTAAATTTGAGGTACATGTATACCAGATGATGAAAAAATTAGTAGTCCAAATTTCATGTACATGTATAACAATTAATAGTTGATTTTCTCATCACCAACTAAGATTAAGAGAGTTAAAAATCCATGATCAACAGTACTAAATGCATTATTCAAAGCATTGGGGAAATTATTGGCTAGTCACAAAATAAGGGGCACCACCAGCCAAAGGCAAAAGTGTCTGCTAGACTGATAGAGATAGGACAAAGAGCTAACACAAGCACGTGAATTTCAGCTCTAAGATAGGTAACTCTAATGGGTCAAAACTCTTAGTTTCTGCCCTTAACTCATCACATAAAGGCAGATTTATACGTGTTGGATATGCTATTCCAATTGAACAAACACAATCATGAAGGCTAGCCATATCACACTATGTTATAGTACAATAATGTAAGAGAGATAAAGGCAGGGTCAGAGTCCATACTTTGTATGTGAAGGAGAAATTCCCAGGAAGAACACCTTGGTTCTGCTTCTATCAATATTGCTGTCCACCCAATTAGCCCATGTTCTCATACCCCTTTCCAAAGCTGCTAAACGGTCCATGTCCGGGTAGTATTTGCTTCCTAATTCAATATAATCCCACCTGCACTTAGTATCCAAAACACCAAACTATTTCAAAGTTCACTACATAATTTAGAAGGAAATCAATCAGAAATCATACTAAGCATAACATATACTTAAGGTGATGACAGTAAAAGTTAACAAAATCATTATGCATATAAATTTATGATTACATGACTAGTATATATTAAAGAGAAGAGATATTTGCCTACCCTTGAAGAGATCCTTGATGCTCCCACCAATGTCCGGTGTTGAAAGAAAGCACATCAGCACTTCTCCATATGTCACCATTCCCATCAACCTCCTCTAGCCTCAAAATTCTCTTCCCTTGGACCACATCAATCTCTACCAAATAAGGAGCCCTGTAAAATGAAATGGTAACACCGTAGTCCTGCACATACCAAATCAAAACTCGGTCAGGATTAGGGACCAACTTTTGCAGCTGTAACATGCTGCTTTTGTAGAAGTCTACTTTATACAAATAAAAAAACACGAACATAATTTAGTGTTCCAGTTTGCATCAACTAGTCCAAATATAATGGCTTAATAGTACATCTGGGGCCCCCTCATAGCACCTTTTACAACAGATATTTTGTCCTGTTGAAAATATCCAGAACCAACTCCCTCTGATTTTGAATGAAGCCTAACAGAAAGAGGGACACTGCACAAACTGTTTGATGCAGGAAAACCACTGTGCTTACTTTACTTTTCCCTAAACCAAAAACTGGAAAACTTTGCCCAGGAAATAATAGGGGTAATTAACTGACAAAGTCATGGCCTAAATCTAAAATTTCAACTAATGGAAAATAAAAATATTGGGAAATGTCCAAAGGGTAAACAAACATTATGATTGCTGGGAAGAAATTAAAGCGTTGGCACTCACCAAGAATCTGAAGGTTGAGAGAGGATCCCCTCTGACCATTTGTGTTTGTGTCTGAGGAACTGCAGTGTATATCATGCAAATCAATGACTGCCATTGATTGCGTCCCAGTGAGTCACCCACAAACATCACAGTTTTGCCTTTCATTTGCAGCAGAAACTCCTCCCCATTGAACCTACCAAGAACATGCTACAAAACCATTTAGAGGCATACATAGGATACTAGGGCCTTTTTTTTTCAATTTTTTGGTTCTCAAAACCTACTTTCTAAAACAATTCCACACTACTCACAGTCAATTTTTCATTCAAAATTTATCAAGTTTAAAATAAATCCAAAACAAATATTTCAAAAACCAAAAAAAAAAAAAATCAACTAGGAAACGTTTTTCTCATTTCTGACATTACCCTTAATCAGCTATTTGAACAATCTTGTCTTTATTTTTTTTCTTGGCAGAACATCCTATTCTAAATATTAAATCATTCCACTAAACTCAACCCCAGATGGTGAACGATCTTGTTTACTTGTACTTAAAAAACTAAAAGCAGTTTTCTGAAACTGGAAATCAAACACATCCAAAGACAACATTATCTGAAGAACCCATAACTTGCAAAAAACTAAAAAATGTGAGCTTTATGCTCAAGTCTTTGTTTTGAAGTTGGGGGTACCTTGGGAGGTCACAGTTGAGGGGTCTCCATCTGTATCTGAGGTATTGAGAATCTGGGCGGCCAAACATTTTGCAGTTGAACTGTGGATCTATGATGGGGCAGTTGGCGGATTCGTAAAGAGGGTATGAGTCATCTTGGATCCAGGTTCCCACAAAGAGTTCACAGTTAGTTTGGTTGGCATGAATCATGGGTCTCTGCTGGCGGAGAGTGTTGTGGCGGTGTCTCAAGCTTAGAAGGATGGCACAGGAGGCTGTGTGGTGGTGAAGGGAAAGAAGGAGGAGAAGAGCAACCAAGTGTGGTAAGGCAGCAGAGGGAGATTGAACATGAAGAAGTGCCATTGGAGAATCTGTGGAGAGAAAGAGAGAGAGAGAGAGAGAGAGAGAGAGAGAGAGAGAGAAAAGGTTGAAGACAAAAAGGACAGGGAAAGGGGAGAGGGAAGAAGGATGTTTGGACTGTTTTGAAAAAAATGTGAATATATAAAGGATTGAGCTTTTTGGTTGTCTGTGAATAAAATCATAGAAAACAATGGTGCATGTTTTGTTTGGTTGTGTGTATGGGAAGAAGGTAGATCAAAGTCCTCAAAGTTAAGAGATTTTTAATTGGGCTATTTCAGTTGATCATTGTTAAGAGACACTAATCTCATACACATGCACATGAACAATTAAGTGGAAAGTTATTGAATAAAACACTGTTCTGTGAGATTTTAAAACCAACATTTAAAATTTGTGCTGTGATTTCACCAATGGGGTGGCTGAATGTGGACATCAAGTGTGAAACCAACGTTGTTAGAAACATGGGAGGAGGAGAGAAAGGGATTCTGTGTTTTGCATCAGAATACATGGCACAAACACTTTACAGTGGTTCCTGTTTTTTTTTTTTTTTTTTTTACTTTTATTTTTTCAAAAAGGTACTAACTTTTTTATGTGAGATGTTGAATGAGGAAAATAAAATGTCTGATTCTACTCTGATAAATTTACTATCGATTTTGTTGTAAGGAAATAAATTCCAACTCCACAAGTCACAAATTTCTATATTTTTAATTTAACAATACTTATTGTTTTGATTGTTAAAATAATATATATCTTATTTTAAAGTTGAATTGGTTGAAGGATAATGGAAGTATTTTTTAAATAACTTTGGAGTGACCTCTTTAATGAAAAAGTTATTCAAAACTACTCAAAGTATTCCAAAGCAATCTCTGGTGAGGGTTTTTTTTTTTTTTTTTTTTAAGACTGAGAGAGATAGAAAAGGAGAGAAGATACATAAATAGGAAGAAATTGGATTTTGTATTCATAATTTTAAAATTTACTAATTACGTCATTTAACTAAATTTTTTACAAGAAATTTTCGTCAATAACATTATTATTTTACTATTAATATTGTATTTCCGGTTTTATTTTGGAGAAAAAAAACTTCTAATTAGAGTATGTTAATATCTTTACTAAAACAAATATAACTTAAAAAAAAAAATTCAACAAAGTTTTTTTTTCATTTTAAAAAAAGATTCTTATGTTAAAATAATGCTTTTTTAATATGTTTTATTAGAAAAACTCGTTGAAATTGCTCTCATTATTTTTCTCATTGAGTTTATTTACTATTAGTTTTTTATACACAAGTTTTTAGTTCATATAATTTTTAATATAATTTTTTCTTTTAGATAAAAAATAATATTGAAAGTTATTATTAACTTGTTTTATAATGAAATTATTAAAATATAAATCACTTCATTTTAAAGTAAATCTCAACCAAATCTTATACTTAAAATTAATTAACACTCCTTGAAACTCTTAAAAATTCTAAAATATTTTAGAAGCGTGTTTGGAGTGCAAAAAATGTACTTGGAAAAATACTAAATACAAAATATCATATCATTTTCTAATTTGAAAAGTTTATCCTATTCCGAGCATCTTCCAAACATTCTTCTAAAGTAGAATTTCACAAACCCATAGTTGCATGTGCATGCCTCCAATGGTTATTTCCACTTTTCTCCTTACATACACATGGTTTTTATTTGTTTTTTCATCATTTTTGGACACTACACCAACTTTTACACCATTTATTTCATATTCTTAATTGCTTTGAAATTTTATTAATAAAAAACAGTAAACCAGCTTCATAGTTCTAGTTTGTTGAGTCACTAGTCATAAAAAATAAGTCAATTCTTATTTAAGAGCTGATTGAAGGATTATCAGGAAAAAAACAACGAAAAATAAATCATTTTTTTTTCTAAATTCTGTTAAAGTGTTTAAAAAGTATATTGATAATTTAGTTTAAATTTATTTAATCATAGTCCTTTTAACACGACAGAAGTCGACTTTATAAAATAAATTAACAATGAGACATATATTTCTGATATAGTTTGATTTAAATATAATAAAACAATTTAAAATCAAACGAATCGATTAAGATTTTTATAAGGATTTGTGATATAATATATAAGTATGATTTTTCTTTTGATTAAAAGTATATAAAAGAAACTTTTGAATAATATATAATATACTTTGTATAAAAACATTAATACAGAGTGCAGTTACTTTATGATTTATGATATAATACAGTATAAAAAACATCCAAATCATATTACAAGTATGACTTTAATAGAAATTTTTATATGAGATAATTTAATCTTGGATGAGCATCATCACAGTGTGACCTACAAGCAAAATCTTGCATGTTTAAAATTGTAGGTGGCTGATAGGGTGAGGTTTGTGGATGCTTCCCTTCCCAATTAGAACTTGGTAGCATTGTGTTGGTGGGTTAGTATAGTATCTCAAGTGTAAGAATCCCAACTTACATACTTGATCCCATTCCAAAAGGGTTGGTTTACCCCTTTGTAGGAAAGAACCTTTTGCCCCTTCCATCAAAAGAACCCAATTTTGATAGAAGCACATGTTCCTTCTTGCTTTTTCATAGCACATTACATTTTCACAAAAATTACCAAACCATCAAGAAAAGTTATGGGACAGCGTAAATCATCATTGTCATTCTCTAGTATGATATGTTTATGAACAAAAACAAATTAATATATTTCAAATTACTAAAAAAAAATTGTATTGTTTATCCTTCAAAAAGACTAGTTATAACATCCATATCCATACTGCATATTTTTGTTTATCTCCCTCCTTTCAGATATATATATTTTTTTTAATATGTTCTAAACCCGTTTGATCTAAGACATATATTAAAAATAAGAAAACAGTTCCTAGATAACTAAAGCAACAATAGCAAAATAGTACAAAACATACGGTCCAATGCAACTATATTCATACAGTAATCTCACTCAATTTTAATATTTCTATTTTACAAACTCAGATGACGTCAAAAATACAGTGATGCAAGTTTGAAACACCATGCATGCTGAGCAAAAGTGCAGTTGTATATGCAAATTTACAGTTGTGCAAGCGCTTGTAACAGAAGTAGAGTTTTGTACAAGGCTACTTCTACTCTGTACAAAAATCTACTACTTGTGACATTATGTGCACAGATGGTGAATTTATCATGTAACAGCCATGATCCCTTTGTATGATTTTCTGTTTTTCCTTCGTGTGTAGACAAACTTATACAGATCATCATTCCTGTCAACTTGTTTATCAAAAGAGCACACAGTACTGGTTGTTCCATTCTGACAATGTTGATCCGGTTGCTCCACCTACGAACCAATGACATTAAGAGTCCTAACAGAGACAGGAAACGACCTTAAAAAACAACGAGATAACAAAGGGGAAGAAAAATACCATCCTAAATGGATCAATAGCTCCTATAACATGGTGATCATTATTGCTTGGACAAGTACTATAAGAATATCATATACGTTAGTATGCCAATGATTATACCCCAAATAGATCACACAAGATAAATTATAAAACAGACAAAGCAAATCTTATGAAGGAAACTTTGAAAGAATCTTAAGTTCCTAATTTCAATAATATTATAAAAAAAAATACTGATGGGTGAAAGTATAAAGGTTAGACACTCGGGGAGAATTAATCTTGTCTATATATACTACCACACACACACATAACAAGCATTTTTAATGTCGTTATAAGTTTGTTCTCTCATGATTGAATTTGGATTCTCTGAGAGAAGTATGCTTACTCTTCGCCAATATCTTCTCCTTGGTGTACTTCATCTACTGGACTAGACTTACTGTGGTTAACACAGCAAGGTTCAGACTCTGCAAAAGGAAACATCAATGTTGTAATACTTTCCGTGTGATTCGAACTGATTTACATCTCTACTCTATAAAAACAGAAATATAAAAGATTACATACCTATTAACGGAACTGAATCTGAAGATGCAATATTCCACAACAACTTTTGGCAAATAATGGTACCCTCAAAATCTAGGAAAGTATAGTCCAGAAACTGAGATCTCTCATAATTAGTCATCTGTGCGAAGCCAAAAGAGCCGGTCCATGTCTCTAGCACACTAGGAACAGCCGGCAAAACCAGCCTCTCCACATCTAATTTCATGAGCTTCTGAAGAAAGTAAAGTAGAAGTTAGAGAAACTGTAAGTAGGACTATATCTCAAGAATAAAAAAAATCATGATATTATAACTATCGTCACTATTTCTTAACTAGTATCCGCACTTACAAACTCTAATTGAGAACTGAATAAACACCATTTCAAAAACCATAATCAATCATTATAAACAGACCATAAGCATTGTATCCAGGGGTGTGCAAACCAACCTGTTCGAATTGAACCAAACAGGATGTGAAAAAAATTAACTAGACCGTTATTTAAAACCAGTCCAATTCGACTGAACTGTTTTTGTTTTTAAAACAGGTTTGGTACTCTTATAACCTAACCTTTTTCTCCCTATAGAGTAACAACACAATACCATTCTCCCTAATTCTTTTCCTTCACTTTTCAATGGCGAACACTCTTTCAAACGCAAGTCTCAATGATTCCTAATCTGACACTTATTTTTCTGCTAAAACCTTTTATGTGTAGATATGCAGAGACTAGGAAACGTTTTTGTAACCTTTAGCTTCTGAACTTCTTAATTATTATTTTATCCTCTATGATGTTGTCTAGGTGACACACTTGTCATAAGCAAAAAAATATCTTGTCACGGGTCAACTCTTGCAAACCATATACTCAGCATGGAAGATGGTGCAAAAAGTAGAAAACATGTGGAAGACATTTTCCTACTATGCAAAAAAGTAAAAAATAAAAAAAATCATAACAATTTGACGAAGATCCTACATCGATTAGAGATATTGCCAAATTATAATTTACAAATGCAAACCGTGCCTTATAAACATGTTTTGTGAGATTGAGTTAAACTTAAAAGTTTAATTTGTAAGATGGTATCAAAATTTGTTTGAACAAAATTTTGTGTTAGCCGCTATTGGATCACTTACAGATATGTATTCCCACACTCAAGTTCAATCGTCAGTATACATATTCATATTTAATTTTTCCATCATTAAGCAGAAATCCCGTTCTTAGGTTGCTTCAAATATTGAATTATATTCATTGAATATAAATGTCCTCTTCAAGCATGTGTGAATTGACTAACAACACCATAAACATAAACTTTGTCTAGTCTAATGTCAGCTTAATAATAAGTTTTCCTACAATTATATAATATTGGCCTTATTCATTGCAGAACTATTTTCATCACTCTAAATCCTGTAGTTTTATGATGTAGGAGCTCTGGTGGACTTACAATAAATCTTACTTATTTCTATGAGAAGGTCTAGACTATATTTTCTTTGGGAGATAAAGACCCTCTTTTCTAACCAGCAACATCCTATCGTCATTTTGTCTTGTGGTTTGTCCACAATCTCCAAAGTCTGATTATTGTATAAAGCACTTATCTCTTCATCCGGGATTGTAGACAACTTTTATCCTACAATCTCTCCTGAAGTGATGTAGGGACTCTAACTACATCAATCACAAGGAAAAAACTCGGGTGATGCAATAAAAGGTTACAAGTCTAACACAAATTGAGAAATAGAATACCTAGCACAAAATTGTTTTCCTTTCCTCTATCCAATAGACATGTTATAAAAGTTAGACTCACAATTATCTTTCAAGGAATTTTCTAAATGTTCAAAAGTATGAACACTTATTTCTAACTGGGACAGTTGGAGTTTTTCTGGGACCAAGATAAGTTCCTTCCATCTCTTCTAGTATTGTATAAGAGACTCTCCGAACAACTATTATCTGGTGTTGATCCAAGTGATATGAATACAACCATCAATAAAAGTGACATGTAACATCAAAAGTACTAGACTTTGATGCATGACCCATTGAGAGAGTGTGGCACGATAGTGCTTTAAAAAGTGACACATCACACAAAAATGACTTAACAATCTCTTTTGAAAAATAAAGGAAACATAAACATAAGAGCATAAAATGACAGATGTCGAAGACGAAGATGGAGAAGCCAAATTTGAGGGCTTAGAAGTAGAGCAAGACTGAAGACAAGAAGTACTCATTTCTTTGGCCCTTATTTCCCAAGCTCTTAACATAATACAATTCTCCTTGTTCTTAACATAATACAATACGCTTGATGTCCGTAGTCATGAACCCATAGCCATGTTATGATAAGCGGATCATCATTGTCTCTTGTTCGTAAAGGTTATCCTTATAGTGCTGTGAAGAGTACCTATACAAGGGAGAGAAAACAGACCAAGCAGTGGCAGATCAGGACCACCATCTTAGGGTGATTCTGACGACACAAAATCCGGGTGCAACGGCAGTGAAGAAAAAACCGCGACAAGCATCTAAGGCTGGTAAGGCTAAGGATTGAATGCGGGAGCAGTTCTTCACACCGGAGAACCTCTAATATCAACTTTAAAATAAAACTACTTCAAAAATTGAGAAGAAAATCTGATTTTTACTTCACAGTAAAGTACCAAAAGGGATATCAATACATTATTTATTTTATTCATTATACTATTTGCAATATCTTTTTTTATTTTGACATTAAATTTGTAGATTAATATATGATAGCTCTATTATATTACAGTTTATATTGATTAACATAATGAAGGCAGGTAGCTACCTAATGTTATCATATTTTACTTTAATTTAGATTAGAATTAGAATGAAAATATATTTTAAAACAGGTTAATTTGACTAATAAAATATATAAAATAAAAAGTATAATAATCTAAATATTATAATTAAAACGACTTACATGCATGTATATTTTTTTTAGTTTATATTTGTATTAATTATTAGTTTTCAGCCCCTAGCTAATTTTCAGATTTCAATTATATTTGTAGTTAGCGTTTGAAACATAGCTGAAATGTGTTGCATATTATGAAAGTAAAAAATATAAATGAAAAATGATACTTAATTTTCTCCATTTTTTAAAAGGGATCATAGGAAACAAATTTATTAATCCATTTCCATACCAGGCATAAACAGTAATTAATCACCAAACTATAGTATACTTTTAATGGTTTTCAAACATACACCTAAACTTAAAGGGATGATTAACTTGATAAAAAAAGTGAATGATTTACAATAAAAGAAGAATTAGCGCTATTGGCTTCTATGATATGAAACAACTTAATTGAAAAGTTATAAAAACTAATCCATACATGGATTGGTTTCAAGTGAATGACTATACTAATACAGGATGAGAAAAATTAAATTCCACTAGTTTAGGTGTCTGGAAAGTTTTTAGCCAAAAGGATTGGCTAAATCTCTTGGCCTCTTAATTGGGACAAACTAAAGAGGTGTTTGACACTTATGGAAGAAGTGTCCAACAAATGCATATGTATACTATACCACTTATTCCCGGCAAAAAGAGCTTCCGTAATTAAGGTAAAAAGACAATAAAAAAAAAGGTATGCGTATTTTGTTGATTACCTTTTCAAGCTCATTTACTAAAATGCGACACATTCCATGTCGACGATACTGCATTCTAGTACCAACAAGAGGTATTTCAGCTACCTTCTTCCCATGGACCCTAAAAAATTGACATAAATGAAATATGATCATGACAAGACAGACAAGGCACAAAAAACAACTCAAATAGAACATGCACTTATGCAATCAAACAAAATAGTGAAAGACCTGTACTTACCTAATAGTTGCCACACTAACCAGTTCTTCATTTCTCTCAAGTAGCACAGTGTAGAAACCCTGGAAATTTATTCGGTTAAGCTCTGACCTGCCAAGTTCCAAATCATATATGTCAAGTATAGACCAATAGATGTAACAATAATGTAACAAATTTTTTTAGAGGAAGATAGCATTATCGTGGACAAAGTAAATAGAGTAGATGTAAACACATCTATTTGTACATGTCATCTATGTATATAACACAAATGCAACAAGCAACATAGAACATAGTGACAATGTCTTGAAGGATAACAATTTCTGACCTTCTGCTGAATATAACATCTTCCACGATATCTCTGCAGGTTAAGGATTCCTTTAGGGGCTCAAAACATTCATGCATCAATGAAAGAGCAAGATTGAGTTTGCAGTAACTTTCTGCCAACAAGTCACTTTCAATATTACCAACATCACAACTGTCAGGGTTGATAAACTTCACTAACGTCCAAGTTAGATTGTTAGCCACTGGAACTGGCTCTCCTAATAATTTATGAAGGCCCTCATATATCTGCAAAAAATAGACACCATGTTGTTCAGTAGAGGCAAACCAGTGTCCTAAAAAGACTCTCAATGAAGACACACAAACTAATGTTCATGGGGGCTCCCATTTTTCATCAAATCACAACAAACAAAAAGCTTGAAGGTAAACCACAAATAAGAAGCAATTTTTCATGAACGTTATAGCTAATCTTTTCTAAAATGGGGAGAAATAAAGAACTAGTTGGAGTGGATTTAATCTACCTTCTCACAGTCTTTTCCACAGAACCAGTTTCCATTATATCTTGATGTATCTGCAGCTCCATTTTTCAGGCACCTAACATGAACTACACAAGTTTGATAAAAGCTAAGACCACATTTACGTACGCAGACATATACACTCCAAATATTTTCAGGCATGGATATAAAATGAAAGTAAAAATAGGGTGTGGCTGACATACATTTATGTTCACACTGTATGCAAGAAAGGAAGTGTTCAACCTCATCTCCATCAATTTTCCTTTGGCAACAAATCCCGCAACGACATGATGGACAAAACCAGTCACCTTCAGGGATATCCTATACAAAAGAAAATACAAACCGGAGTAAAAAAACTATATATATTATCGAAGCACCAAATTGATGTCCTATAATAAGTTAAAACAAGATAGCACTAAATATAGCATGATTCAGAAGGAAAATTGTTAAAGTACCTCCAAACCAAGACAAGTCTTATGGAATGAGGATGGACATTTATCACATAAAATAAGTTCACCACCATAGTGACAAACTGAACAAATGTAGTCATTCTCAGTTAGAGACAGATCACTTAATGATTTTCCACTAGCTTTCCTTGCCTTTTGACCTTGCATCATTTGTATCTGGCAATCCAACAGTGACTTACCATCATCCAAAAAGATACTAGCAGAGGGTCTGCAGGTACTACTCCCACTAGCATGTTTTTCGAATCCAGCAAAGCTGTATATTGTAAGGCAACAATTACACTTGATTCCATCGCGATTTATTTTCCCCTCAGCCAAAGTTCGGACTGTACGGTGTCTGCCTTTTTTCTTATAATAAACCTTAGACCTTGGTAAGATGATGTTGCTGTCTATCAAATAAGACGGAATATTTAAAGGCTTCTGATATAAATGAGCAGGATCAGACACCTTTTGCACTCTCTTATTTGATCTTAGCACCTGTAGAGGCAATCCGTTGCTTTGGCACTCAGGTGTGTTGGCCTTCAAATCCCTCTTGTTTTTCTTCTTTTGATTTGTAGTAGATTTACTACTAGAAGCACCTGCATCCATCTCTTGCCATTCAAGGTCCCAATTAGGAATACTTTCTTCAATGCAATATTTGCATGCTGCATGGAGTGTTGAGAATCTCCGATTTTGTGGAGACACGTATATTATTCCCCTTTTCTTATTAAACGGAGGTGGATAGTCAAAAACCCATCCCTCTGCTAACAGATGCTTCTTTGCCTTTGGTATCCATTTTTTTTTATCAACCCGGCTCCTATTGGATATATACATGCGATAATATTGCACAACAGCCCGAGGACAATACTCGGGTACATCTTCAACTTCATCTTCAACTGGAGAAGATGGCACAACAGGAGGAAATATATTTAGATTCTGAATATTTTCAGCTGGAGGAAAGCTATCTAGATTCTGAATATTTTCATCTGGAGGAAAGATTTCTAGATTCGGAATATTTTCAGCTGGAGGAAAGCTATCTAGATTCGGAATATTTTCAGCTGGAGGAAAGCTACCTAGATTCTGAATATTTTCAGCTGGATTAGAAGCAACGTCTGAAGAATGACAATTAACTGTAGGATGCATTATACTCTGAACATTTTCGAGATGCAAGGACTTCATGTTAGGGTCCTCTTTCATAGCTTTACAAACTTCAATGAGTGAAAGGTAATACTTTCGACCCTGCGTATAAGGAGCAAGATACTTGTAACGTTTAATATTTAATCTATTTGACCACTCAATTTTCCATCCAAGACATACAAGATGTTTTTGTAACTTGTCCATCCAAAATGCCCTATCTTCACGTTTGGAAGCAAGCGGATATTCCCTAACTGCTTCAGGGCATAATTCAACCCCAGACAACTTCACATGTTTCCAAAAAGTGGATCTTATATGACTTGAGGATCTATCTTCTCTACTTTCTTCGAAAGGACTATCACCACAGGGGCTAATTTCATTTTGAAAGTCAGGTAAGGTCTCTTTAGAAGGAGGGACAATTTCTTTCTGCACAACATTTTCCTTATCATGACAGATCATGCTCAAGTCAACATTGGGCATAGCTTCAGCAAATTCCTGCTCTGGTGTTTCATTTAATAGACTACTAGGAAGGTTTAGGACAGAGATAATTCCCTTTACCGTTAGAGATAAGTAGTGATTAACTACCTCCTGGATCAACTTGGTCCACAAGTACTTTAAATTACAAGTCCACTCTCTAATCGTCTCAAATTCCTTTTTTATGCGTACATCATACCAAATCTGCTTGGCCGAAACTGTGACAAATAAGTTCCTCTTCTGCTCCTCAACCAAATCAAGAAACACCCAGTTCCCTCGTGGGGTCCACTCCTCGGTAATTTCATCCCAGTCCTGAGTAATCCTCAACTGATGAATTTCAACCTGCATTTCATCACCCAAATCAGGGAAAAACACACTCCTCTTGTCCATTCCTTCACAGTGGTCAAATATAACCCCTTCCCACCAAGCTTCCTCGTAGTTCACATCAACACATAAACCAAATACAAGGGCCCCCCTATCAAACTCAACCAAAGGAGGCAAAGGCCTAATTAACCCGCGTGCATAGCAGTTTGCAGATTCAATATCACCATCCAAAGCTTTTGAAACAATCACCACTTCCTCAAGATAATGCACCCCATCGTCATCCAAAATATTATTATATCTGACACGCCGTTGCAAATCCTCACATAGGATAACTGTTCCAGTGTGCCACGATCCCTGAAACCCAATGTCCATGCTCCTCACCTGCAAAATTCCTAAACTCAATTTTAAAAAATAGAAAGTAAAAATCCCTGATGAAAATAGAGTTAATTATCACCAAAACTCAACATTCAAAAAAATAAATCACTGATGAAAAAGTGTCACTTTTATTCAGTAATTATTCTTACTCTAAATCTTGATCAAATTTCCCATTCTTGAGGATATATTCTCGTTTGTTGTGGTGGATACCCGTGATAACAGTTTTAAGGTGGCATTATATTCAATTGGGGTGCCTTCCTTACACAATTTGGTTGGGGTCTAGAAGGCCATATTATGTGTGCCCTGTTTTTGAATTGAACTCAAACAATAATTTGAATTGAATATGGTGACAAGTATCTATGCAAACATAAAGATTACCTACTAAACAAATCTCAAATATATATAATAGAAAATAAATTATTTGTCAAAAGAACACAAGTGTCTTCATGTTTGCTTGTTATTTAATCATCTAAAAAAAACATTGTCAGCTTTAAGATCTAAATTGTCAATCACTACACTACAAAGAAAAACATGATAAAAACTCATAATTAAAAATTTGAAAATAGTTAAGTAAAATCAGCAGAATAAATAGTAACAAATACGAACAAAGTATCACAAACTTAAGTATTCATATAGATGATCGTATTTTTTCAGAGTTTCAGAATTAATCCCTTTAATATAATTATTTTAAAAAGTTTTAAAAATTAAAAAAAAAAACTCCTATCAATCCAATGATCAATTCCCAACCCACTCCCTTTCCAAATTCCCTCACTCACGTTCCTATTCCCCACACATCCAACGCTTTCTTTTTTGGGTAGGATAAAATAATGCATAAAAGGGTCATCTATCACAAAAATAAGACATTTGAAACTAAAGAAAAGCTACAGAGGGGTAAACTAAACGCTGCAAGACTATAGTCAACCATGAAGGTCTCAGCAGTTAAATAGCTGTCACCCTTTGGTCCTAGTAAAAATTCTTTAGACAAAATTCTAAATGCAAATGTTTAACAAAATGGGGAAAAAATAAATTAATCCCCCTTGAATTCTCCAGTATCAAGTATCTACTGTAAAATTTTCTTAAACACATTCTCTTCAATGTCATTCGCATTCTCAGCTTCCCAAGACTTCCAGAAGCAGCTCGGTGACCACTCACTCATCTTTCAACCCAATTTCCAAACACTCTAAATTGTGGCACGTTTCAAACATTCAAAACTCGAAATTGATTGGAGAAGAACACCTACTTTACTGCGTATAAAGTTTTGTCCAAAAAAAATTGAAAATGCAGGTTGTAAAAAAGGGAATTGAATAAGAAAACGACAATACCATGTATACAAGAGCTTCCAAACAATTAAGTGTCCTATCATGAACAAGAATAATCAAAATCAAAAATAGAAAAAAATGCAAACAGAGAAAGCCAATAAAACCTACAATTCATAGTATTTCTTTTTTTTTTTTTTCTCAAAGAAACCTCAGAAATGCCAATAGCAAAAACAAATTACCTCCACTATTGAATCCACTTCAAGCTTTCTTGAAGTCTTTCGTTTTCGTTTTCTGGTCTCATTATCATCAGCCATTAGAGCAATAGTGCAGTCTCTCACGTTCCGCCACTATATACAGTGAACAGAGACAAGAAGATGAAAGAATAAAAGAGGGTTTTGAAAAAAATGTGACCAAAACAGAAAGTGGAAAATTTGAACTAACAGGGTTGAAGAGAATCGGCAACCTTTGAGGAAAACCCACAACGTTCAAACTTGGGGCCCAAGTAATCCACAAAGGAAATGTAGGTATTTTGTTATTCATTTTTTTTAATTTAATAAAATTAACATAAACTGCGAATTTTTTTTATATATTATATTTGAAGTTATAAGCTATAATAATAATAATTGAAATAAGATATCCTCTATTTATCAATGTCTTATTTTATTTTTTGATCTATATCTTATATAAAGTATACACTGTTTGTTAATAAGAAATCAGCTCCTTACTAGTTTATAATTAATAGAAATTAAAAAATTATAAAATAACATTTATATGAGAGAATAATTTACAAATCCATAAGATCATTTTAATCTATAAAAAAAAAACTAATTCATTTTTAAAAGAATTTGGATTAAATTGTGTTTATTTTCAACTCAAAGTGTACTAATTTCCTTTAATGTCAATTTTTAATTTGATAATCAAAATGACAAAGAGAGATTTTATTATTATTTCATCTTAATTATTAATGTATTTCCGTTGATATTATTGTTTTAAAAAAATTAAATAATAATTATATCATTCATAAAAAATATGATTTTAAATTGTTGGAATCATAATTCTGATGAAACATATGAAAAAAAATAAGTCTTAAAAAATAACTATTACTATAATGTAATAATTATTTAAAATACATTTGTCATACACTAAATTTTACAATTATAATATAAAATTATACTTGATCTTAAAAGATGTAAACTAAAATATGAAAGTAATAGAGAATTTTTGTATCTTTCGAAATGAAAATATAGAGTTGAAGCTTATTTGTACAATAAAATATAAATTTAATTTCTAAGACATTAAATTAATAAATCAAAGTTAAGATACATTTTCTTCTTTTCTCAAATTCTACTATAATAGTTAAGACCAAGTTATGAGAGAATTACTTTGCTTCTCCTGAGATATGTTGAAAATACACAAAGGTCTTCTTTAATTATAATATTGACAACAACTTTTCATATAATAAAATGTCATTCAGATCTAACTTTTAATATCAACATTTTACTGTTATCTCATATATCAGATAATATTAAAAGTTAGATGTGAATGTCATATAAGATATATTAAATAATATATATCTACATTAAAATGTCATTAGATGTGTGATCATATGAGATACATAAGATAATATATCTCATATATGAGATAACATATATCTACATTAATGTCAATAACATATTAGATGTGATCATATGAGATATATTAGATAATATATCTCATGTCTGGTTTCTCAGATATTTACTTAGAAATAATATATTGTCTAAAATTTAAATCAAATTAAAATTTTAAATATAGAATTCATAAAAATTAAACTATTTGATTATTACATATTAATAATATTAAAAAATTATATTATCATTGCATTTTAATTTTTCTTAGAAATTATTAAATAATATTTGTAAGAAAATATCGCTTTAATAAAAATAAATAAATAGTTATAAAATTATATTATTCGTTTTTAACTTTTACTATATTTAAATAAGATGTAAAATTATACGATTCATACTTATAAATATCAATAAAATAAAGTAGACATGAATTTTATTTTATTAATAATACAAAGTAGAACAATAGGAAATATAACTTTCATTTAAAAACCTAAAGTGATGTGGATGCTTTTTTCCACAATTTAAATTCATTCAATTTTTTATTTATAAACAATATTTAATTTTATATTTTATATTTGAAACTTTCATTATTTTTAATTAAATTTCATTTAATTTTCCATTTTTAAATAAAAAAACGTGAACATTATTTTACAAGCATATGAAAAATAAATATTAATTAGTGAGATGTAATTGTGATTTTATCATGACTCTGAGAATTAATTTAAATATCTTTAACCATGATTTAATGCTAGCAAATCAACCCAGATAATCATAATATATTTTATTTTGAATATATATTACAATATTTGTTATTCTTTATTATTAATAAGTTAATAAAAAATAATATATTATAATTTTAAATATATAACAAATAATAAACAAATCAGTGACAATAAAATATATAGTAACATTTTGTTAATAAATTAATTCAAATATTATATATTACATTATTTATATATGTAAGTTATTATTTTGCATTGGTAATATATAAAAAAATTATCAACTAAAATTATTTTCTTTAGTGTTGTTTTTACCAAAGATCGGACAGTGACAATAAAATATATAGTAACATTTGTTAATAAATTAATTCAAATATTATATATTACATTGTTTATATATGTAAGTTATTATTTTACATTGGTAATATATAAAAAATTTATCAACTAAAATTATTTTATTTATATTTGTTTTTACGAAGATTGGACTAGGTGGATTGAAACTGACTTAATCTAAGTCAAAATATTTGAAGATTTGAATTATTGTATTCGAGGTCTGACGAAAAGTCCACTTATAAAAAATTTTAATAATTAAATAAGTACATGATCAATGAAGTGAGTAAAAAATATATATAAGTGAATAAAAAAGTTAAATAATAAGTAAATAATACTTTTTCTAGTGAGCGAGATATATATATAGAATTGAAGTAAGTTTAAATCCAAATTTTTAATAAGAAATTAAATAATAATAATATCATTAATAAAAAAATTAAATTGTTGGAAGCATAATTCTGCTCAAACATATGAAAAAATAAGTCTTAAAAATAAATATTAGTATAATGTAATAAATATTTAAAATACATATTTCATACACTAAATTTTACAATTATAATATAAAATTATACTTTACCTTAAAATATTAAAGGAATATAGAAATTTTGTATCTTTCGTAACGAAAATATAGAGAGTTGAAGCTTATTTGTATAATAAAATATAAATTTAATTTATAAGACATTAAATTAATAAATCAAAGTTTATTTTCTCGAATTCTACTATAATAGTTAATGATATTATTACGTCAGATTTATAGAAAGACCAAATTATAAGATGATTATTTTGCTTTCCTTGAGATATGTTCAAAATGTAATACTTCATATTTTTTATATAATAGTAATTATATAGTATAAAAATTCTATAATATGTTTAAATATAAATATCTGTGTATATTCATTATAGTATATTTATCATAGTTTCAAAAATCTAAAATTACATGAATATAATTTTGTTTAAGAATTTGATCATATATTTTTGCTTTACTCAAAGTCAAAAATATAAAGGTGACGTCTCAACAAATGTAAAAATTTTAGAGAGAAGATAAATAAAAAGAAAATAATCATTTTTGAGAAAAAGAGTTTGTAGTTTTTATAAAAGTAATTTTTTATTTAAAGAGATTTGGTAATTGTTATAAAAATAAATAGTAAATAACTGATTTTCTTATTTATTTAAATTTTTAAGTTAAAAAATATTTAAGTGTTATCTTATTTATCTCTAAAGTTAAATTTTAATTTTTTTTTAATTCTTTAGCTATTTTTTAGGGTTACATTTCTTACCCGAATTCACAAAATAAGTAAATACAATATCTACTAAAAAAATCATATGCAACTAGCTTTTATTACCTCAATAGAATATAAGATACTCAAAGAAGTTCCAAAAGCCTAAAATCAAGGACAACCTAACTTTGATCAAGAATTTGATGAGAAACTCTTGCTTTACTCAACACTATAAATATATGAATGACATCCTGTCAGTTTTGATAAAAAAATGAATGAAAAATTTTAGAGAAAAAGGAAAAGAAAAGGGGAAGAACCACCTTTAAGAGAAAGTTGGTAATTTCTATAAAAATAAAAGTAGTTGTTTCCTGCATGATATATATTGCTTTCTGCACGATATATATTGCTTTCTGTATTTAACAAATGCTCAATATACCAATAATCTCCTCATTAATTTTATTTTAAAATTTATTTATTAAATATTTTTTTTTCTCATACTAAGTCACATACACAAATAAGTGTAATAAGTAAAAAGTTGTTAACTTTTTTTCTTTTTGATAAATATTAGAAAACTTTCTTGATAAATAATAAAAAAAATCTAATAAATATTAAAGAATGTCTATATTTTTTTCAAGTAACATTGAATTAGTTACCAAAAAAACTAAATTTTAAAAATAATGTGTTAAACTGAATTTTTAAAATTAATTATATTAAATTGTAAATATCTTAACAACATCCAACATTATTTTTATTATTGTTTAAAAAAATCAAAATATGAGAGAGATGTTGATATAAATGTGAGAAGAGGAAAAATTATTTAATATATAAAATAACAAGAATATTATTGATATTTTAAAAATTCGTTAAATAATAGTTGTTATAAAAAAACTAAATAACTGTTTTTTCTATTTATTTATTTTTTTGTTAAAAAAATCTAGGTATTATAAATAAAACTAAATTGTAAATTGTTTTTTTTATTCTATAACTATTTTCTGATATATTAAAAAAAACATTAAGATCTTCTTTAATTATAGTATTTTTAATTATAATATTGACAATAACTTTTCGTATAATAAAATGACATTGAGATATAACTTTAAAAATATGTTAACATTTTTTTTATTAAGATGCGTTTATAATAAAGTGACACTTACCTCTTTTTATTTTACTTAGAAATAATAAATTGACTAAAATTTAAATCAAATTAAATTTTAAATATAAATTTTATAAAAAGTAAATTATTTAATTATTACATATTAATAATATTAAAAAATTATATTATCACTGAATTATAAATTTTCTTATAAAGTATTAAACAATATTTGTAAGAAAACATATATAAAAACATCTATCATATATAGTTTTGTCTTATAAGTTCGAGTGAAAACAGACGATAAGTATATAATTTTTGATATTTTATAATATTACTCAAACATTTAAATATTTTTATCATATTGTGTAGAAAATGTTATATCGTTTGATCATTCAAAAGATGTTGTAAGAAATATTAACATAAAAGATCTTTCAAATAGTACGTCAAAATTGATTTTATGCGTGCAGACAGCAAAGTCTATTTATCATCTTAGAATTATTATTCACCTTATAGAATATTGACTTCTATTCAAGATAAGATAAAAAGTGTGTTGACTTAGTTCAACATGTTATATTGAGTATCAAAATTTCTTTTAAGAAGAGGTTTACATTAAATTAAATGTTATACCAAGAATATTTATTACAACTCTCATCTTTCACTGTATCAAATGCAATTTGATGTGACTGTCTGATTTTCTAATCTGAATAAAATATCGTGAACTTAAACTATAAAAAATAAGTCTAATTATCCTTATCAAATATGATTGTTTTGTGTCACCATATGATTGATTTAATTTTTTTTTATTGTTTAATTTATAAAATTAAAAGATGTCATTTAAAGAAAGCTAGTATTTTAAAACTATTTTTTTTTATTGTCAAAGTTTGTTGTGTTTTACTTAATACTGAAAAGTTAAACAATTATGTCACTCCAATTAACTTATAGACTGAATTAAAAAATATAAAGATTTCGACACTCAATAGAAAAAAAATAAATATTTAAAATGACTTAAATTTATGAAATACTTAAAATTTATTAAACTTTTTTTTATATTTTATATAAAGACACTTACACATTGACAAGGTAAACTAACAATCGTATAATTTCAGTTAACCACAAAATAAAATGACAGAAACTCAATTCTATGTATAAAATTTTTAAATATTCAGTAAAATAAACAATTTTTTTATTTTTAATAAAAATTCAATTAAAAGTAGCTACATATTAATAAGAAGCTTGAACTTAGTTACGCAAATAAATTAAATATAATAATCTTAAGCGATTTGAAGAAAATTGTCTACAATGAAGAAAATACATAAGCATTAAAGCAAGGGAAGGTTTAGCAGCTATATATATGAGTGATTCTCGTGAGAAATCGAATTAAAAGGGATTTTGCACACCTTGTTCAAATCACATGACACGCATCATATTCATACGCACTGATTTAGGTTTCGCATTATAAAAAAAATGAAAAAAAAAATCTGATTTCATTCCTTAAAAACTAGAAAAAAAATTCAAAATTAAATATGATTAATTTGTTTTGTGTAATTAATAAGTTATTTGTTTTTAGAAAGGTATAAAAGTGTTAAATAATATAATTATTCTTGTAGTTAAATTTAATTTATAATAAAATTTGATGCATTTGTTTTATTTAAAGTTAATTAAATTTTTTTACATCAACAAATTTGTAGCATTAGAAATTTTGAAAGAGTAGAGTTAAAATTAGTTTAAAATAATGGAATTAATTAGACTTGTATGAAATTTGCATTTTATATGAAAAAATATATTAAATCTTGAGTTTCATAGTATTACAAATTAAAATAATAAACTAAAATAAAAAGTTTATAAACAATGAAAAAGTGAAACAAATATGAAACAAAAACTTTATGACATAACAACAATTTAGGTCACACCTGTAATTTAACTTGTAAATAATTCAGTTGTGATTGTGATCAAATCTAACATATACTAACTACTACACCACAACATCTCTAACACGTAACACCATGAAAAATACCTAGAGTACCAATGTCCTTATTAATACTTGAATTCAAACTACAGCTATAATGAAAATCACATTCAAAACTCTTTATGAAATATATGAAAAGTATCTTAAACGATTTTGACAATAGCCATGCATACTACATTTTTAAAAGGATTCCTAATCTATGATATGAACAATGTAAAAGTAGTGTGCATGACTAAGTGATTACATTACCAATGTACATAAATAATATATAATAAAAGAACATTTTTGTTTTTTCATAATTGTCAACATGTTTTTTAGTGACTTTGCTCGCACATATGTGAGGGGTGAAGCAACCACCCATCCCCCAAATATATTACATAAAACACTTTGATTCAAACATGTTTAATCCTATAAATTCCTGCACATTATTTATATATATACACAATAAACGATCGCATCCAAACATTGTGTGAAGAACAAATCAGGATGAAAAACTTGAAAAGAATGCCACCTAAATATAATATGAAACATATTTGGACATTAATGATTTACATAACAAAATGAGATATTAATATATGAGAGGGAAAAATGAACAGTAATTGTCTTAAGAAATAAGTTTACTAAATACAAAATATCTCGTATGATTATAAATAAGTCAAAGGTAAATATTCATTGGAATTCATTGTAACAGTAAAGTTATTAAATTTAATTTTATAAAGTATTTTTTTTTTTGAAAATTTTATATATATATATATATATATATTGTAAACTATTTTACTCCTTTTAATAAAATATATGTTATTATCTGCAAAAAAAATTTCTATAATAAATAATTATTCTCAAATGTTATGCAATTATAACATCACAAAAGTTGATAAAAAATATTTATTTTAATAACTATTATAGTATTTTTATTTTTAGTTATACTTTTTATTATAATAAAAATATTAACATATCTTAATAATAGTAAAATAATATTATAACAAGTAAATTTATAGAATGTTTAAATGGTCTAGGTTATATTTTTTTTTATATCTTAGTATCATTAAAATAACATTATAATAAATATTTATAATATCATAAATATTAAAATTGTAACAAGTTTATATCGTATAAGTTCTTCTACATTTTAATTTTTTTTAATACATATTTAGCGTAAATTCAAATTTTTTTTTAAATAATAAACTCAAGGTTGAAAAGGTTTAAATTATAAATTAGTGAACTTATAAATATACCGGGCCATGGCCCATTAGAAAGTTGATGTCCAACAAAACTTCAGCCTTTTCTTCCTGCACTCCCATAATTTTCAAAAGTCCATTTTGTCATTCTTTAAAGTGATTTCTATATTACTTCCAGAACACAGTTTCTAGAAGTTAGAAATAAAATTTCTGAAATAAAATTTTTGGAATAAAATTTTCAAAATGCATAAAATACATTATGAAATAAACTTTTCAGAATAAATTTCAACAACAAGTTTACTGAAATGTATATAATATTTTCCAGAGTTTTGGAATGACTTTTTTAAAATGAATTTTTCCTGAAAGAGCTTTTTAGAATACTTTTTTTCGTAACACGTTCTCTCTCTTCTTCTTCGCTTCCTCTCTTCTTCAATGATAATGTAGCAGCAGCGAAAGTGATGATGGCAGCAATGTAAAACTTATGAGGGCAATTCTGTTATTTCATCCAATTTTGGAGTGCATTTCGAAACAATGGGGGTTGCAGGAAGAAAAGCCCATAGCTTTTCCTGTTGGTTGGGCTTAGTCTTTTCTGGGCTCCAGATTATTCTGGAAAGTTTTGTTCCTTTATCTCCGCGCAATACACCTTCCTGGTCTCTTTTGCATACATTGCCACAGAACTCTACTTGTTCTGTGTTCAATCAAAGCGACACCGTTTTACACTCACTTTCTCGCTCAGAAACCCTAATCGCGTCTTGTGGTGATTTATCATCGATTGTAAGTTGCTGATTCTGATTCTGATATTGTATTGATTTTCTCATTGTGTGATTTTATACCTAATAATAGTATTCTCCATTTGTATTTATATTTTACCATGTGAAGTTCCTGTTGTCGTTTGAATTGGTGCTTTTTATAGTTCTTATATTTTTGGTTGATGCTTGCCGCATCCAGTGTTCTAGGAATAAACGAAAACATTTAATAGTCTAAAGCTCAAATAGATCTAGGGCTCTCACTCTAATTTGCATTACCTTGACAATTCTTGAACTTGGTTGGAAAAAGGGTGTGAGGTTTAGGTTTACGATTTTTTAGATGCCTGTGCTGATTTCAAGTAATATTCCCTGCAATTTGTCCATCATTTCTCAATCTCTGTCAATGTTGTCAAGTTTAGTGTTTTGATGTGGGGCTTACTTCACTTAATCTACTTATGCTGTGCGTGATTGGGGAAAAGGGGTTTGTCTTAAACCATTTTTGCAATAAAAAGTGGATCGAGCTAGGTTCTGTGTTTGCCTGCATAAAGAGTACTCTGTTGATTTTCTTCGTTGTGGACTAAAGACAAGGTGCTCTGGGTCTTTAAACAATGGTTCTTGTCCACTGTCTATAAGATATGGTGAATGTAGTTGCCTTGTCCCGTCACGTAACGAAGAAAGGATATGGTCTTGCAGTAGTAAAGTTGGAAATTAATTTCACGAATTAAACCAGTGAGCCTTTTTATAGCCTACGCATAAGACATTTCAAATTCAAACTAAATAAAAGAACTAGTAACCAGTTCATGGGTTTTGGAGTTCATGCTTTCCAAGCATGCTATTACTAGTCATTCCCCTTCTCATGTCCTATGGTATTATGATATTTGATCAAGGAGGATAGGGCAAAGCCAGGTTCTGGATCCTATAATGAAGATGATATAGGTCCTGCAATTGATTGGCCCTGTATGGGCATTTTGATAAGAAATAACATCTTTCAACACTTGCAGTGCCACTTTATTAAGAAGCGTGATATCATCTGGAAAACTGAAGGTTCTGCAATTCTTTATGATTTGGGTTCAGCATCTAATGTGAGGAAGGGACTAATTGTTCCGGTGGTTAAAATAATTTTCTCTTCTTCACACATTATGCTTATTTACTAAGGAATAATAGTGTTATTAAGCCTACAATCCTTGTGAATTTTTTGTGGTATAACTTGTTTAGCTAGAATTGGCATTTTACTTATATAGGAACTGGAATTCGCTATAGGAGTTATTGAAAGAATTCAGATAGCATAACTCTGAGTATGGTATGAAAACGCAGGAATAGTGTTGAAAAGGAAATAAAATATCAGAGAAGGCATCCTTCTCTGCCGCCCCAAAACTACCGAGATGATTGCCTCGTCCCCTATCTTTCCCTCCCTTCCATTCTTCCTATCCTCGTTAGCCTTTGCCACTTAAGCAAGATTGTTATCTAACCAAATTCCCTCTCCTGTCGCATACTCATATTTCCCACACGGTCTAGCATATTGGTGCCTAACATACTGATTTACTTCATATTTTGTTCAACTTTCAAATGTGGATTGTAGACACTACTTACTGGTTGTATACATAATTTCAGTGTCTTGCAGGTTATCGAAAGCATGGCCAAACATCATCCTGATTTGATTATGTGTCGAAAGCAGCCAGGGATTGCCATTGGACGACTGTGTGAGAAATGTGATGGCAAGTGTGTGATCTGCGACTCTTACGTGCGTCCTTGTACACTTGTCCGAGTTTGTGACGAATGCAACTATGGGTCATTTCAGGGTCGATGTGTCATATGCGGAGGAGTAGGAATATCCGATGCCTACTACTGCAAGGAATGCACGCAACAGGAGAAAGATAGAGATGGTTGCCCCAAAATTGTTAATTTAGGGAGTGCCAAAACTGATTTATTTTATGAACGCAAAAAGTATGGTTTTAAGAAAAGATGATGAGGGTAGATTACTGAGACGTTATCTCTTCAAACTTTTTGTACGTGGTTGTTCGGATATAAGAACCATAGGATGAGACCTTAAGTTTGTAAACGTTGATATGTTAAAATGCTTGTTTAGATTGCTGCTGATAAAAGAATTAGAGACATTATGGAAGCGTCATCAACTTGAACTACCGTGAGACCATTGTTTATATTGGTTGCTAATTAAAACAAAATGACTTGATGAAGTGTTTACGTTAATATCCTGCTAGAATTTGTGCCTGTTGAGGGGCAATTGGCATTGTGGCTGGTGCAGGATGAATGATTATTTTCCGGAATCGTGGCATGTTGGTTATTTACTTGTTCCTGCATTGAGGAGTTGATTTGGCTCTGAAGTATGGTTATCTCCTCATAGTTCTCTGCTCTGGAGTTATTTTCCTTGCACTATATTATTGTGTTTTTCTTTAGGTTTGGCGCGTTGGTTGGGTCATTCGGGTTAATGAAGGGTGTTTTTATATATTTATTTTTAAATATTGTTTGGAAATTGAAAAATAAAATGTTTAATATCTATATAATAGTTATTAACGTGAAACACCTGCTTAAGCAGTTCTAAGCAGTTCGTCAATAGTAATTAGGATTTTGATTGTTTTGATGGTTTTCTGAGTTCTGCAGATACTAAAGATCTATTGTTTTGGAAATAATAACGGAAGTTGAAATGTTTTATGCTTTTTGTTAAATTTTCAAGAAGAATCTATTTTTATTTTTGTTTTTAAAGTTTCTTTAACTTTTATTTATATGTTAGGCAATCTGTCATTTTAAATAAAATAGAAAAAATGAATGATCTTTTATTAAACATATAAAAAACGAATCTAAAAGAAAAATAAATATTTTATTAAAAACAGAAGGAAAATAAAGATTGTGAAATTTAATAACTTCAAAAGTGACAAGTGTCACTTATATCTACAAAAGACATGTAATGAGTTAGTTATTTTTAATTCAATTACAGAAATAACAAAAAAAAAAAAAAATCGTCATAAGTAGTTTTTTTTTTCATATACATATTTTTTTGGGATCTTTTCAATTTCAAGTCCTCATCGATTTTCAAGCAAAGCAATGTGATAATTGGTAAAATTTTATATAATTTACTTTAAGACAATGAAATCTAAATCTATCTTAATTTTATAAATAATTAATTTATAAGATAAAATTTGGTTTGTATACTATAATTTGTTCTGAAATTTTTATTGTACTTTTTTATATCAACATTTTGATTGTAAAATTAGAAAAATTCTGAAAACAAAACTCAATACTTTGTTAAGATAGATTCTTAATAAGTTTAATATCTTTAAAAAAGAGTTAAACTTAATTTTAATTCAGACTCATAAACCGATTTATAAATTCAGATATTTATCCCTTAGACATGATAACTTAACATTATTTTTAATTGATTTGGATTTTTTACTAATTTGAAAAATAATAATTTGATTGAAAAAGAGTAGAACCTATATTGAAATGAAGTTCCAATTTTGAGCCATGTACTTAGTCAATTCGAAGTAATTAAAAATATAAGGAACTCAAGGTAATGGAAAAGGTTGAACATATATTTTGGTGAATGAAAGGAGACGCCCAAAATCTTATGGAAAAATTTAAGAAAAAAGTAATATTCATGTTTATACAAGTAATATTGACAATTTCATACTTTGTTAGTTATTATATTATCTTTTATCTAATTATTAATTAATTTACACATTTATTTTGATAAAAAAGAACAAGGTAGAAGAGGTGTACAGATATCTTTAGATATTTGGAACACTTAGAATTTTTGTTTTTAGATGTTTGAAAGTAGATAATCTACTAATTCATAAAATCATTTTTAAAATATAGTTGAAAGTTTTGTACAATATTTTAATTTACTTTTTCATTTTCCTTCCATACATATCTTAAAATATATATTAATATTAAACCCAAAGTTTTACTATCCGAGTTAACGTTAAAATAATAATATCCTGAGAGCAATGCACCTTACGTGCGTTGGTATAGCCGTTGACCGTCATCCTATTATATTCCCACACTTCGTAATTGATGAATCGAACACAGCTTGCATTTTCAAGAGTCAACTTCCTCTTCCAATACCCTTCAGACACGTGTCCCAAACACTTTCATTATACTCCTCTCTCTTCTATAAATAAAACCTTGGACTAGTCTACCCTTAGTTGACCAAACACACAGCTACAAAAAATGGCATTTCGAACTCCTTCTGTCTTCTTCACTTTGTTAACTTTCTTCATTCTATGTTCTGCCACAGCTAGAAACCCTAGTTTCTTCTCAAGTGAGTTTCCCTTTCTTTTCATCTTATTTATTTGTATCTCCCTTCAATTTGTTTGGTAACTAGAAACTAGCTAAGAGAGAATGTGCCAACATTGTATTGATTAAAAGGACACTTTGATATAAATTTTATGATCATATTTTATTTTGTTGGTTGATTGTTTAGTTTGAAGAACAAAAAGTTGTTCTAGTTTTGAAGGTATAGATTTAAGCAAAGAACATGAATACTTCTCTTATGGCTTGTCCCTTTTCTTAGTCTTCAACCATTTTAATCAGTTTTTTTTTCTCTCTCTCTTTTCCCTAATAAGCAATTCATAGAATATATAGATTCTTTGCATGAAATGTAGTTAGTATTTGGAATAGAAGTTCCCAAACCACTTACATAATGTGCTATCTATATAACTGTTAATTTGCATTTTTTAATAAAAGTTTGAATGTTTTTTGCACCCAAGAGACACAACTTGATGTCTAAATAAGTATTACTTATGAACTTCTTACAACTTATATTATCAAGTGCAATGGACTCTAAAATAGTTAATTTTTTTTTTTTATATATATTGGTTATCTATTGTTTAGTAGACGAAATAAATTATTATTATTATAGAAATTGATATAAAAAATACCAATATATTTTGAAGGAAGTGCGAGAAACCCTTATGATTAAGGATAAAATTTGTAAACTTCAACTTAAGATACAAGTTACACAAAATAGGTTTTATAGTCCAAGTTATATAAATGAATTTTATAGTTCAAGTTATACATTACCCAACTCAAGATATGTATAAAAAATATGAAGTTTAAAGTAATAATTAATGAATAATTATATATTAATTAAGATCACGCTATAAATTGTTATATTTTATTCCAAAGAAAATTAAGATTGATTGTAAGAATCAATATAGTTCTTTTTGATTTTTTTTTTCATACACTGTTAGTGTATATTTTTATGCTGGCAAGAAACCATTTTGTATGTGATCTTTAAAATAATTGTTATAGGCTGTAACAAAAACTGTTATAAAAGTATACCTTATATGATAATTTACAATAGTATAAAGTTCTTCTATATTATCAAAGTGATATATCTAAAATCTTTAATCAGTTAAATTTAAATATGTGTTAGCCTACCTGTAATATTACAATCATAACATCTTTGGTCAATTTTAATGTTGTTTTTTTGAGAAAGATAAACACATTGTAAGTACAGTTTATATCTTCATATGTTTTTAATGTAAATTAGTGTTGTGGTTGGGATTATTAGATGATGATGAAGCTTGGAGTATGGTTGGGAGGTCATTGAAGACAGTAAACCTTGAAGATTATGGTGAACCAACTGCAAATCCAGGGCACAATCCATGGAAGGGTTGTAATTGGGGAAATCATGTAGGGCAAGAAGGAAGAACTGGGTGCAATTAATTTACACCTTTTTACTGCAGCTGTAATACTATAAATTATTTGTTTTTTCTTCATGGCCTGGTTTTTATTTCTTACTAGCCAACTGTACTCACATTGATGCACATAACCATATGTGCATGTTTGTGTTAACAAGTTTTTTTTTGGTTCTTGGTATCAGTGGTTTCTAGAATTGAAGTTTTGTTCATTTTCTAAGTTACATGTATTTTTACTCTCTTAAAAATATTTTTCACATGCTTCCAACTTTATTAGAAATTTCATATTTTCCATAAATAAGGCATAAATAAATGTAAATCTTACTTTATAAATTAGTTTTGTGAAATTAAATTAAGATTAAGTTCTACTTTCTAGTAAACTTCTTTATAAGTATTTTAAAAGAAAAAAAAAATGAGTTTGTTCCTAAATTAAAATGAACTTATGTTCCCTTATATAAGTTCTTTAAATTCTTAGATTTTAACTTAGAATAAACTAATTTGTAAAATTTTCTTATATAACATACAAATTCTTAGTTATGAAAAATTCATTTTTATGTTTACTTTTATGTTTTATTTTTCTCTTCAAAAAGTACTTCTTGGGAAACTTGTTGAAACACACCTTTGATGTTTACTTATTTTCTTTGTATTTGAATTCAATTTGCTTTTGACCTTCTAAATAGAAGAAATAATTTTAGAAAATTAGCTTTTTGAAGAAGAGGGTGTTAACAAAAGTGGTGAGAAATAGTAAGGTGACACTAGCATTATGTACTCTCTCCAACTTTACATTATCATTTCCATTAATGGTATGTACTTTTAGGAATTACAAATGGATTTTTTTTTTGATGTGATAATTAAAATGTTTATTTTCTTTTTCAATTTGAAGGACTGAAAATAAATTTATTTCACATTTTGAAGACTAAAAATATAATCAAGCGTATATGATTTAGCTATAACTATTGTTGGATTCATGATGTTGAAAAAAAGTTGTGATTGGTATCAGAACAGTGTGGCTTAGTTATGGAGAGTTTGGTGCTTGGTTTTGAACTGTAACTAAAGGAGTAGTGACAATAGCTCTATGGAAATTCACAATCTCATATGATAAGTTTTCCTTTAATTTTATATCCAAATATATTTTTCAGCATTGACAAGAGTCAAACAGAGACTAACTACCATTATATTTATTCACATGGCATGACAAATCTTACGGTTGGTTAGAACATTCACCAAACATTATTTAGATAGTATACAAGTAATCATGCAATTTCAGCTCATTGCTCTGCATATTTATTGTTGTTCTTCACAAATCAAAATAGCTTGAACATGGATAACTTTGAAGTTTTCTGACTTCCTAGCCAGTGTTGCATATGGACCCCAATGGCATCCAAATACATGCTACTCCTCCCATGCAAACCCACCACCTTACCCTCTGTTTTGGTTGAAGTGAAATATTTCCCTACTTCATCACCAAATGGACCATACTGTCCTCTACTAGTATGGAAAGTGAGTGACTTTATGATTGTAGGTTGTTCACTAGCAGTGATTGAACCATAATAGCCAGATATGCAAGTCACAACCTCATTTGGGTACTCCAGTTTGATCTAAAACCACAATAGGTGTGAGTTAGTCTAAGAATGCGAAGTCTAGTTTAGTTAAGTTTGGTGCTAGCAATCATGCATGATCCAACAAAAACATAAGGAATGTGGTTAGAACATGAGTTTAATATCTACCACTCTCATGTAAAACTACTTATACAGAAATCATGATAGATATGCAATTTTTTTTTCACTATATTCATGTACTATTTACTCTTGAACTAAGTGGTAAAATAAGTGTCAATTCATAATCATACCCGATGCATGGTATTTCCTCCATTACCACCATGCTTTACAGACCACACAGATTGCTTAAATCTATCATACTCAATTTGAATTGAACAAATTCCTTCAGGTGCTTTTGTCAAATAAATTTGCTTAATCCCAGAAAAGACTCCGTCATCCCAAGGTCTACCTCCATCCCCACCCCATGGACCTGGTCCACATGGAGCTGGTTCTTTAATCACACAACGAGAAACCTGTGATGTGAAATAGAGAGCAAAACTGAATATAATATCTTCTTCACTTCAATGTACAGGCTAAAATATTCACTTGGTCCCTATAGTTGTTTTCATTTTAAAGTTTAGTATCTACACAAAAAATTTGTGACACTAGAACCTATGCATAAAAATTAAGTATGGTCCATGCCATTAACACAGAGACTATTTTCACTGCTGCAAAAAATCGAAAATGCTAAACTATGAAGTTCGAATACTCCTTTCTAACACGTATCGGACACTGATACGTTTGATTGTTAATTTATATAATTTACAATGATGTAATATATAACTCTCTATCCTCTTATCTTATATTTTGAAGATTATACGTATCTACGCATCCGTGTCTGTGTCAGTATCCGTGCTAATAAGTGCTAAATCTTAAATTGGGAACAAGTATAGGAACCAAATGAATAGTTAAACTTTCAATACAAATGGTGTTCAACGAATACCTGTTCAATTGGTGCTAATTTGGCAACAACTGGCAGTTGAGGATTGTCTGTTTCACTAATAGTTGGTTCTTTTGAGATAATTTCCTTGGAAGGACGTGTTGCCACTGGAACTATTACTTTTCCTTCTACTGCATGCACACCAAGAGAATCCAGAAATAAGGCACTTCTACCATGAAAACCAACAACCTTTCCTTCTCTCAGCTTTGTTGTGAAGTAAGTTCCATGTTCTTCCCCAAATGGACCATAGGACTTTTTGGTGGTGTGAAAAGTCAGTGACCTTATAACAGCAGGCCCCATGTACATCAGAGATCCATAGTAGCCAGATACATGTGTTATGACTTCATATGGAAAATCAAAGACTATCTGCAACATGATGCACAACAAATGGTAAAAAAAATAAACATATCAATTCCATTGCCTAGTTTATCAGGTAAAAGTAGACTACAAAGGTTGTTCAACTCTTAGTTTTACCTTTTCATGTTTGAAACCTCCTGTGCCTCCATGTTTGTATCCCCATACAGCATCCCCATCAAGATCATACAAAACTCTAATCCATACAATTCCAACATTTCGAGACAAGTCAATTTGTCTAACTCCTGTGTACGGTCCATCATCAAATACATATCCACCAGTACCACCCCATGGCCCGTATGTCACTACTCCTTCAACAATTGATGATGCTCTCTCCACAAAGACTACCTGAAGTGAATATAGATTCTTAGTTTCATTTTATGCAAATGATGACTATATTTGAATCAATTGAAGGTGTAAACTAGAGTGGAATGATACTAGGTTTCAGTGCTTGCATTGTTTAAAATAGGAATGAAGCACAAATTGATGGAATGCATTTCATACCATCCCTTCTAATACTCCTATTTTCTCACCCTCCAACTGGGAATGTATTGGATGGATTCATGAATCATTCTGTTTTTCTCTGTTCTACAATAAAAGTGTCAAACAAAGAAAGAACAAAATTCAGATGCAGTTCTTCAGTATTTTTGGTATCATCTCCAATCAAAATTGGAGTTTGATCTTGATAATGTGTATAATAAAGGTTTGTATTATGCATGGCTAAAGTTGAGAAGAAAACTAAGCAACATTTCAAATAGAGAATACTCATTAAGACTCTTTATCTTTGTTACCTTTTCTTTTGGTTCAATATTGTCTGGTTCTTTGAAGCTAGAAATCTTGACGGTTGGAGTTTTTCCAAGATCATCTTTCTGTTTTAGAGCAAGAACAATATCATAGCCTTGGCCAACACTTCCCTGGATTACACTATAACTACCTTTCTCAGGAGTGTTAGTCATGTAGCTATTTGAATAAGACAAAGCTTTGGAAGGGCTTGGTTGCTGAGAGGACTTGAGACTGACTCCAATAGCATCAACGTGCCAACCATACCTGCCATGGAACCCAACAATCCTGCCACCAGTCATTGGCAACGAAAAATATGTCCCTTGTTCAACTCCAAATGGTCCATAGATTTTCTTGTTACTCTCCAAACTCAGTGACCGAATGAAGATTGGTCCCCATTGACTTAAGCTACCAAAGTATCCCTCAATTGATGTTAGGAACTCGTCTGGGTAATCAAGCTTGATCTGGAACACAATCACAATATTTAATCAATATGATGCATGAGTTTCCTAAATCTCAAACACTTCATGATTATAAAACCTTAGCAAATTTGTATGTTACAACTTAAAACCTTAATTTATATTAAGAAAATCGAGGAAAAAACATGAGAGAGATCAAACAAGAATGAAAATTAAGCCAGACTCACACAGATAAATGATACCACCTTCAATCCAAAACTTTAAGTCATTAAGTTTATGAAATCTTCTTTTCTTATACTTTTCTCAACTTTCTCGTTTATGAGGAATTAGACTCACACTTTTACCAACAATTTCTAGTTAAAAGTAGCATAGTTCTAATTTCAACATAAACAACTAAGTTCATGGAAAATTTACCTTGTCAATTTTGTAGCCTCCACTTCCTCCATACTTGAGTGACCAGATAGATCTGCCATTCTTGTCATATTCAAATTGGATGGAGTCAATTCCTTCCCCATGACTTATCACCAATTGCCTAACTGTTGAATACACACCATCATCCCAACGGTATCCTCCAGTGCCTCCCCATGGTCCAACTGACACAGGTTTCTCCTCAAAACTCTGCACTCAAAACATCATTCAATTGTTAGAAAAGTAAGGCAAAAGAAGAAGTTGAAGAACACAAAATGAGTTAATTCATGAATAACACAAACTGCTTAAAGCATGCAGTACCATCTTCTTGTGCTTGTGAGAAGAGAGAGAGATAGAGAAGTTGGACTGTATTTATGCAAGCAAAAGGGTGTATTTAAGGAGTGCTTAAGAGCAGTTTATGTTACAAAAACGGTGCATTTAGGGAGTGATTAAGAGAAGCTTATGGAAAGAAAAAGGTGCATTTATGCTTGACAGGTGAGTATGTAGAAGCAGCTAATTGGAATCCACCATGGAGGGGAAGAGTTGAAAGGCAAGGGAATCAGGTTCTCTATACAAACCATTCTGATGTTTCCACACTTTGACAGTTTCTTGTCATTCATTTGTGACAGTCACATTCACATAGCAGTGTTTTCCCATAATCTTATTCTCCATTTTCACCACAAAATTCTATGTCAAATTCATGGAACTTTCCATGTTACATCAAAGTTCATATTTGGAATATTAATTACAGGTGCCGTCTATATATGAAGTAACTAATAAATATAAATGATGGAATTAGATGTTTATATTATAATTTTTATAAATTTTATATCTGCAAACACAAACAGTAATAGTATCCATCAAAATTAAAAACAGAAATCATATTTATAATATTAATCTACATGAATAATAAATATAATAGAAAAACAAATTTAGAATAATATAAATTATCCTATAAGCTGTACGAGAATGTTTTTACTGCACTCAGTGTTTAAAAATAACATGTTAGTTACAATAACCCGTCGAATAAATCTTGAGTATAGAAGTATCTCCTAACTTATGAAAATTAAATACTAAACAAATATTATTATTTTAAAGAAGTATTTATGTTAAATATGAGAAAATTTGATAGCACATTGTTTTGATGTCTTCTTCTTCTGAGCAAGTTGTTGATTACAAGAATACAGCATCCCAAATGACCATGCCTCAGTGTGCAGCACAAATAAAAGTAAAAGAGGTAACAATAATAGAACTTATGTTGCTTTAATGTCATAGGATTTTTATGTTAAAAGATAAAAGAGAGATAACAATCCTTCAACGTAATTAAATAAAAAAAGTATCCTGTGAGAAACAAATGAATTAAAGTTAGTGGTTGATTTTAAGTATATATAAAAAAAAGCTGACTTACAATAAATAAACATACTTTTGCTTTAAACTGTAAATTATAAAATAAACATATTTTGCAAGAATCCTCCACTAATTTAAAATAAAATAATACTATGATTAAGTTAAAAAAATAATAAGTTTTATTTTTAGTAAAAGGAACTTTGTGATTTGAGTTTAATAATAGTATATGTGAGCTTCTATTTGAGGTATTATTCACCTTGTTGTAACGGTTTATTTATTCTCACATATTCTTATGATATATTATTACTAAGCTTAATTATCACATGTGAAATATTTTTTTTGTACTTTTAAATAAAATGAAACTATTAGATAGATTAGAATATACATAATTTATTCCACTAAACAAGAATAATACATAATAAAAGAGTATATTTATATAAACCAAAACCATACTTATCCTTTAAGTGTTTTGTGTTGATGTGTTGCTTGAATATTTTCAAAAGTTTTGATGAATTTCAATTAAATTACTATCATATTTTATTTCTCCAAAATAAATTAATTTGTTAATTGTTTAATTTTATGAATGATTTGCTTGAAATTGAAAGCAACTTTTTATATAATTTTTTTTCAATGTTAATAAACTCATATTTATAAGATTTGTTTCAGAATGATAATTTTATTCACAATTTTTTTATATATAAAAAAGTGTCTTCCTCTCATTGGTCGGCACTGGTAGATAATTATATTAGACGTATTAGATATAATATATATGTATGTGTGATATAATGAAACTATTTATTTGGTCCATATGACAGTTATGTACGTATACCATTTTCTGCCCACATATAAATACATTATTATAGGCATAACATTTAATGGCCACATATAACATTTTAAACCTAACATTTAATGCAAAAACAATAACCAAACTCCTTGGAGTTTAAAATTTGGAATCTTACAAAAGAAAACACACTCAAATTTAGAATTGAATTAAAAAATAAAAAGAACAAACATCGTGCATGTAGTTTTCCAAACTCTTATATGCCAAACTTTTTGAGATGAAAAAGATGAAGCTATGAAGGAAAAGATAGAAAACACTTATAATTTTGAACAATGGAAAAGAAAGATAAAAGAAAGAAACAACTTTGAAAGATAATATATATTTATTTTGCAAAAAGAAAAAATAAAAAAGGATATTTCTTTTCTTCTCATATTTCTATTTACATTCTTTACTTGATAAGTTCACACATTTTTCCTATATGGTTTTAATTATGCTATACTAATTAGTTCTATCTCAATCTTAAATCCAAATTAAAGTTCAAGTTTAACTATATGAACTTATACTATGTATACCTTTCTTTTAACTCACATATAATACATTAAATAAAAGTATACAATTTAAATTATAAATATACTAATTGATTAATACAAAACTCTTAACCGTTACATAAATCTAATAATAAACATTTTTATAATCTTATCATATTCATTACAAGAAGAAAGTTATTTAAAGATCAATTTTTAACTTCTAAATAAAGTGGTTGCTAATTGTGACCAAAATATCAACAAATTAGGTTTTGATTATTAAATAATTACAAAATAAAAGTAATGATTGAATTTAGTGACCAATTAAGTCAAGATACATGGTATCTAACATTAACTACTAAAATTTTAGTCACTTATATCATTAGTTTCTAAATTGATATTAAAGACTAATTTAGAATCTACATTTATTTATTAATTGATCCCTTATGAAGAAAAGAGAGAAATATATTAATAGATATTTTAATAATCTTAGGACATTATTAATAATGATAATCCACTTTATTTTTTTTATTTAAATTGATGATCACTTACATACTCTAAAAATGATAATTTGTTGAATGAACGGTAGGAGAATCAAATATTTTCATTTGAAAATAAATACACAAGTGATTATGAATGTTAAGAGAATAATCAACAAATAAAATCAAAAGTAGAAGAGTATGGTGAAGGTAGTGGTGAAAACAAATTAGAACTCTTGATACCATATCAAAATAAACATGAATATGCAAAAAGATATTAGAAGAAAGAAAGAAATGAACCTAAGAAAACATAATAATGTTGACTATATAATTATACTTTTATTAATATGTTACTATGAACAATGTAGATATATTAAAAATGAGATAACCAAAATGGATAACAATAAGACAAAAAGATTATAAAAAAAACAAATAAATAAAAAAATAAATATATAAACTGATAATGATTGAAAATTCTATCCTTACTTGCACTTATATGACATGTGTATTTAATCATGTTATTGTAGTCATATAAGGATTTTCATCTTTTAACTAAGTTATGGTTATTATAATTTATGAATATTAGTATCAAACATGAAATTTGCTATGCAACAAGGTAGTGTATAATTCTAGAAAAACTTTAATTAATTATTCGTCTTTTATATAGTTTTCTTATAATAATTTTTCTTATGAGCCCTTTTATTTCTTTTTCTTTATTTTTAACTTGAGTATTAAGTTGTCATTCAAGTGAAAACCATGTCATTCAAGTGAAAACCATAAATTTTAGCTTGAGTGACTAAATCAACACTTAAGTGATAACACTCTTTGTTCAAGCTATGGTATACATTTTGAATAAGAGAAATGCACTATGTCACTTTCTCCTATAAAAATCTCATTACTCAAGTGTAATTTGACCACTCAAATGATAAAGTATTGATGAGTTGAGTTAAGATTTAAATATTTTTAAATCACTCAAATAGGCAAGTCATAGTTTGACTAAAGTAAAGTCAACAAACTTTACTTTATTTTATAATAGAATAAGTGTGTGATATGTTAAACCGATCTTACAATTTATTGTATGAAATACATGAACTCACTCATTATATTATTACTTCACTTTAAATTAAATAGATTAAAACATCATATTAAAAAAATTTAAAGAAAATTTTCATACTTTAGTTCCATACACTTGATTATACAATTATTTATACAATAAATTTATCTTAATTTATAAAGTCAAAATTTCTAAATCGACAAAAGAAATACTAAAAAAGAAATACTAAAATAATATTATTTTTTAGTAAAACTTAAAATATTTAATATACATTTAAAAAACATTTATTTATTATTTTGTGTGTTTCTAATCAATAGGATTTTGAAACTAATTATATAAATTTTGAATTTACATAAATTATTTTAATTTAAATGATATCTTGAATATGTTTATATATTAATAATTATTTTAATAATGTAATTATTTTATGATTTTTTAATATATATATATATATATATATATTTATTTATTTATTTAAAGGATCTCAAAAACAACATATACATCAAAATATATATAATTACTTTGGAATATTACGTGATTCACATAAATAGAGTTTTCATTTAAAGAAATTTACATTGATAATTTTTTTATGGTAACTATAAATATAAATAATTGACATTTATTAAAGTTGGTTGAATATATAGAATAGATATGAAATTACCGTTTTTAACCCAAATATTAATAGGATTAAATTTATTAGTAACTAAATTTCGTCCATAAACTTATATCAGTTTTAATATAACTTCTGTTTCTAACATTTTTTGTATTCATAAGTTTAACATTTAAAACCTTAACTAAAATAGTTTTTTGAACGGATTACTTGAACTAATCTTTTGGAAAGATATAATATAAGTATTAAATACAGATACTTTTGCATGAAAATGAAATATTTTCAACAGAAAGATGAAATGAATTGCTGAAGAAGCAGTTCTACTTTGGGAGGCTACTCTGATTGCCTTGTGAAGACCAGAAAAAAAAAAATTGTATCTTTTAAGGGCAACATAGAAAACTAATTCAAAGCAATCAACACAACACGTTATGGGAAAACACTACAAATGTTGTCCCCTTCTGATAGGACACTCTTGGCTCCATATATTCCTTTCAAATTACTCACAATTACTCTCTTCTTTCTTTTTTAACAAGTGGAGTTTAGGGTCTTTTTCTCCTTTAAAGTTACTTACAATTGCTTCTTTTGTTCTTTTTTCCTAAAATGCAGTTTAAGTTGAATTTTAAGAAGCCAAGAAATTTAATAAATTTTTATTTTTAGTATAATATATATATATATATATATATATATATATATATATTTATTTATTTTATCTTTTTTATTATGATATCTATAAACTAATTAAATAATAATAAAAGATAACCATCTAACTAATAAAGAAAGAGTGGTGTTACCTTAAAATTTTAAAATAAGAGTTAAATAGAAATGTTTCTTTTACAATACAACACTTAAAATAGAACATAATTTTTAAAGAGGAAATACGAGTCTCATGCATATATATATATATAATACTTGTTTAAGACTATTTTTATAAAAATTAAGAAAACATTCAGTTCTTTTATTTTTTTAATGTAATTTTAAATAAATTATTTATTATATTATAATATTCTTTTAAAGTTTCCCCTTCAAATATTTTTTTATACATAATAAAAATAAAAATAAAATTGGAAAAGTTTATGTTACTTTACCTTTTAAATCTTGTATTATTTTAATATTAGATACAATGAATATAAATAAAAGTTATAAATGGAAGCTAGTAAAATGTAAAAGTTATAAATGGAAGCTAGTAAAATGTTTAGATTTTAAAATATTTTCTCTTTATATTTTTAAAATCTAGATTTATATAATTTAAGAGCAATCTAGAAGAGGAGATGTTATCAATATAAGATTGTCTTTTTAAAGACTTATCTAGATTATGGAAAATATCATAGAATGATTATGGGATAAAACAAGTTTCAAATCTAAGTAGGGAAAATGAATAATATATCTTTAAAATGTGATGGTCATTCTAATGTATGAAATGTTTAAGACTTGAAGATACGTGAATCATATGAATGGTAAAATGAGATTGTAGGTTTGTGTCATTGTTGTATTATGCGCAACAATAACCATATTGATAAGTCTTCAAGGTATAAAATCCTTTTATATGTTGAAAACTTTTAGAAAATGTTATGCTATTTTTTTGTTGTTGTGCTCTTAGGTTGAATATCATTTGAGCGACGTGTTATTAATGAGACAAGACCTAAGTAGTATGCAATCATTACAACCATACATTGCTTAAGTAATGTAAAGTCACTTAAACATATGTTATATAGCTAAAAGGATGATTTGTAGCTTGAACGAAAGATGCCAAAACGATTCTCTCTTCTCATGAAGCATATCACTCAAGTGTTAGACAAGATGCTCAAGCATTGAACAAGATACTCAAGTGATATGGCTAGTGACTCAAGCGCTGTTATGAATATTGAAGCATAACAAAGGCAATGTACATATATCTTGAATCATGACATGTGTCCTAGACATTCTCAAGCATCCAATGGTGATTGAGGTCACTTTGAAAGTTATTGGAGTATTTTCAAACAAGTGGTTGATGCTAAATGTTGATGGGAACACTCAAGCGACAAGCTAATCGTTGGAGGAAAGAGGACCCAAAGGGAATGCTACTCTTAAGTTGCATTTCACTCAAATCACAAGAGTAATTTTCAAGTGTGATAGTTGATCCCTTGTTTATGGTTATAGAGGTCATTTAAGTTATGATATTGTGGAATATAATAATGTTATGTTATGTTACATGCTTCTACACATATGCTCAACATTATATGGTATGCTGTATAAGGTATATGATTAACGATGAGTTTTTAGGTAGTCATTTTGTGGGTGATGGATTTTAGTTGGATCAATTTATATATGTATGTGTTGGTATATATGTATATATGAATTGATTCTTTTGAGTCGCTCTGGATAAGTGATTTTCATGATTTTTGATGGGTGTTATAGGGATATCCGGAGTGGTATTATACCTTGGGTTGATGGTAACAAACATGATACTCATGATAAGAATGATATCTCTATTCATGTAAATAGGACTTGAAGTAACAAGAAACTGAATAAGACATAAGACTTACTTCTAGCTTGGTAGCAGACAATTTGTGCTATCTTGACATCAGAAACATAGACCAATTAAGATATAGTAAGTTAAAAATATATTAGGTGTAATCTGATATGAAACTTTTTTATTATCATATAAAATATTTTAAATAGTATTTTACGTCCATTTTTAACATAATGTATACAGTCATGTATGACATTAATATGAATGTAATAATAATATAAAATGATAATAAAATTATATAATATTATATTTTATTTACATTAATTCAGTTTGTTTGTTGGCTTATGTGTTAATTTCATATAAAAATAAATTATGTTGGAGGTGAGAGTGAATGTAAACAAATTTTAAATCTATTTTTAATATTTTTAAGGGTGATGATAATGATGATATATTTATAAATGCATTAGAATTTATAGAACATGTTTTTAGTAATAAGAAAATATTTTTTTAATATTTAATAATTGTGCTTTTTCTAAATATAAAATCTTCATATATGTTTTAACTTTCATATATTTACCAATTATTTAATATTTGTGTGAAAAATTTTGTCACATAATTGATGTGAAAGAAACTAATTTATGTTCAATAAGTTAATTTTTCAAATAAAATAAGAGAAATATTGTTTACAGAGGCTTTTGTTTTCTCCTTTCAAGTCATTTAGACATCTTCCATTGACCAAAATTATTATTATATTGTAAATGAGTAACGTTATTGTTACGGGCTACTACTCTTTTAAACAAAATTATTAATATATTTCACATCAATATTATAGAATTTAGTATGCTATATACATATGTATACCTCCAAATATACTCTTGTACTATGTAGCATAACTATATTATATATTTTTATTAAATACAAAATTAAGTATATTTCATATCTTGAAAACACGAAATACAATTTATTATTATTATTATTATTTGTTTCTAAATCTAATGTTCCTAATACATCTTCTTCAATTTTTCAAATTTTTAACTTATACATAAGTATATTACTCCTTTTTTAATTTTATCATGTAATACTTGTTATATTGCTGTTAGTTAGTATTAATAGGAAGTCTTATAATTAATATAATATAAAGTAATTTAGATAAAGTCAACGGTAAAAAGTGAGATTAGTCAAAGTCTTGACCTTTGTTCGTTCTTTTTCCTCTTTCATCTTCTTCACCTTCTTCTCCCTCAAATTCTCTGTAACCATTTCTATTTCATTCCATTCTCACACACACAACCCAACCATGACACAATGTCCGACAACTATTCCCCGTCCTCGCCGCCCTCCGTGCAACCCATCCGCCGCGCCCTCTCCGATATCTCCTCCCCTCCGTCCGACCACCGCCCCTTCGACACACCCCGTCGCTTCGCCGCCTTCGCCCATCGCCTCTCCCACCTCCTCCTCCGCCCACTTCCTCAATCTCCCCCCGTCCACACCGCTCTCAAGGGACTCGCCGCCGAGCTCTCCAAGGCCGCCGAAACCCTCTCAGTCTACAACAACGGCAGCAAGCTTCTCGTCCTCGTCAACTGCAAATCCCTCTGCTCCTCCCTCCAAGAACGCGCCGTAGCCATTGCCGCCTGGCTCGCACTTCTCACTTCCGCTCTCCCCGCCGCCGCCGGCGACGACGAAGACCTCCGCAAGAAGGTCTCCGACCTCGCCAGAGACATGAAGCTCGCCCAGTTCAGAGTATCTTCTCTCTCTCTCTCTCTACGTCTTTTTTCAAAACTCAATGCAACGTCAACAAAAAAATTAGATGCAATATTCCAAGTCACTAAAATATAATTGATTTTAGTGCCATTTCCTATTAAGATTGATTTTTAATATGCATGTCCTGTGAATGTAAAAAATATTATATTATTAAATAAATAACTAAAATTCGTTTTTTCATATGATTTTTGAAGGAGTTATTCAGTGATAGTATTCAAAATAATGCATTGATCGCAGCCTATATAGTATGGTATGGATACTAGATATGTAGATTCAATATTTAGGTATGCTGTACAGAAAAACATGGATGTCTACGCCTCAAGGATTAGTGTCTGATTCTTGGGCATACCTTTAATTTTTTATTTCTATCTGAGTTTTGTTGTTAATCTTGATGGGTGGTAATTTCAGTGAGGGGTTTTAGTGGCTATTATGGTGTTTGATGACAGGTCTCAGAGAACGAAGAGAGGGTTTGGTGTACGCTGGAAAAGGAAGGAGATGGGAGAGACAGCAGCAAAGCGGTGCAAAGTGGTATTGTCATGGATTTGGCTCGTGCTTTGGGGTTTGACCCTGCTGATCGTGCTGAGTTTTCTAACCAGGTGAAGCTCTTCAAAGGTGATCCTCTTAGATCCCATTCTGTGCCTGAGAGAAGGGTGTTAGTGTCCTTGGAGAGAATTCTTAGTAACTGGTCTGTGGAGCCTGTCTCTGTGACCCCCAATTGGGACTTTGAAATTGCTGAAGATGCTGCTTCTCCTGTTTTTCCCTTTAAGAGTTTTCTCTGCCCCTTGACCAAGGAAGTCATGAGGGATCCTGTGGTTGTTCTGGAGTCCTCTCAGGCCTATGAGAGGGCTGCTATAGAGTACTGGTTTGAACGGTGCATACAAGATGGCCGTGAACCCACTTGTCCGGTTACTGGCACTGTTCTTAAGTCCTTGGAGCTGAAGCCTAATATCGGGTTGGCTGGGGCAATTGAAGAGTGGGTTGGCAGGGTTGTCGATTATCAAATCAAATCTGCAGTGCAGTATCTTAGTGAGGAACCCTTGTCTGTTGATCATGTTGAGCGTGCTCTGGATCATGTTTACAAGGTTTCTGAAGAGCACCCGACTAGAAGACACATAATCAGAAATGCTGGTGTTGTGCTGTTGATAGTAACTGTTCTCAGTAATAGCTCCAAAACTATTGGATCACGTTTGAGAAGCAAAGCTCTAACGACTTTACTTAGCATGGCCAAGGATGAGGAAAGCAAGGTTAGTTTTAGTTGTGATGATTTTGAGTAAAAAAAATAAAATTTGAGGGATTTCAGTAGAAGAAAATTGACAGGATGATCAAGTTTACTTAATTTTAAAAAGAGTCCTAATTGACTTCAAAACAACTTGAGAGACCAACATTGCTCAAGTTTAAACTAGAGCAACAAAAAGTGCAATTAAGCCCAAATTAAATCTAACTAGTATCAGTACTATGTGATGGATGACTGCATGAGGAAGTGAGTAGAAAACATCAACAGATAGTTGTTCTTGCGGCTTCAATTTCAAATGTTCTTCCATATGTATCTCTTGGAAAATCACATTTTTCTTCTTTTTCTCTTTCTAGTGGAAAACTGAGTACTGATTTTGCATTATCAGTGACAGACAAACTACCCAAAAATAAAACAAGCTTTAAGAAATTATTTACATTGACGTTGATGCTTTTTTGGGCTATATGATTTTCCGTTGGTTTCTTGGAACATATGCCTTTTTTGTTACATATGTACTACTGTTCCTGATGCAATGTCTGTCTTACTGCTAGAAAATAATGCTGGAACGAGGTATCACTAGATTGGCCGTACATAGTCTTATTGGGAGCTCTGCGAAGGAGAGAGAATACGCTACCAAGTTATTACTTGAATTCTGCAATGATGAAGATTGTTGTGCAAGAATTGCTTCAGAAAAAGGTGCTTTAGTTCTTCTCTCAAGTATAGCAGGAAATATGGAGTATCCTTCCTTGTCAAAATTAGCTGAGGAAGTCTTGAGGCTGATGGAGAGGGTAGAGGATAATGTTCAATGTTTGGCAGCAGCTGGAAGATTTGGACCATTGATTTCACGGTTACATGATGGTATATATCACTTCTTCTCCCACATGGAGTGTAGGCTAATGATTATTTGTTAAAAATATATCAGTTGAAGGATCTTTTGTAGGGATTTTTATTCTTTTCTATTGGTTAAATATAGAGCCACAAAATATCCTATTGGTGATGTTTGAACATGGTTTTTGGTAAACATTTAAGATTAAATATACTATATTGTAATTTTGTCAAATTCGGGAGCAGGTTCTGTTGGTGTGAAGATAGAGATGGCTTCTCTGGTTGGAAGGATGACCTTGACAAATAGCTGTAAAGAACAAATAGCAAGGCAAGGTGCCAGAGTATTTGTCGAACTTCTGTCTAGTCAAGAAGGAAGGGGACCGAGTCTGCAAGCATTGTATAATTTGTCAGGATTGGATGGCAATGCAACCATCCTTATTGAGTCTTCAGTCCTTCCATCTCTTATAGAAGTTTTATTTGATAAGCAGGATCCATCTCATGAGTTGAAGTCATTAGCTGCTTCAACAACTGCAAATATTGTATCTAAGCCAGGGCATTGGGAATTAGCATCTGCTGACAATGATGGAAACCCAATGCATTCAGAAACTATTGTTTTGAGACTTTTGGGGCTTTTAAATTGTCTGCCGTCTCAGTGTCATGTAACAGTTCTTCGCATTCTTTGTGGTATTACGTTATCTCCTCATGCATCAGGTAATTTCCATCAGCTAGCATTAAATTAATAGGATGATTGTGCTCTCTGGCACTTCTTCATGAAGGCATAAAACTTTTTCTTGAGTTCACAACCTCAACCTTTTAGCTGTTTAATTTGGTATTAGGTTTTAATTTCCTCATTAAAATTGAGATATACAAAAGAGTTTAATGATCTGGCCTTGTAATTAAGTGAGAACTGCACCATTTGATATTTACACTCACTTTTTTATTTTTTATGGTTCTACAATCAATGAATATTCAAGCTGTTTTGTGGCACTTTCCTAGAAGTTAATATTCGGAGATTATATCATTGGAAAGAAACCAGTTACTTCTTTTGAAAAAGTGCACTTATCTTTTGGTGTGTGTTATCTTTTTTTGCAGAAAAAAATTGCATTTACAGGTAACTTTTAATTGCACTACAACAAACGTCTAAGTTTCACAAATCCAAATATCTGAAGTTTATGATCTAATCCAGAGTCTGCGTGAGTGGCTGTGTTCAAATATATTTCGTTGCATTTTATTCCTTTTGATTTGTTAAAGTCAAAACTCAAAATAACTGTAGTAACTATTAGATTTTTATGCTAGAAAACCTTTGCGAAAATTGCATATTTCTTGAAGTAATAGTTTCAACTTTCAACAAACCCAAATACTTGAAGTTATATACGGTATATAGTTTTTTTGAAGCTCTTTTCTGTTATTTTCTTTTTCTAGATGATGATTTAATAGTTTTTCTCCATGATTTTATTTTTCGTATGTAAAATAGTTTTAGATGAGATTGGTTTAACAAATGGTATATGCGATAGCCATCCTGCTTTCGTGGTGGGGGATCGCTTGTATTGTTGCAGCTATGTGGAATAGAAGGATCCATCTTCACACTGACATAATGGTTAATGATACTTTACATTTGTTTATCTTATGTAGAGTTAGTAGCAAGTCATATCACGTCCAACGGTGGTTTTGGAACGGTCATACCATTTCTTGAACATCCAGAAGTTGAACACAGAGTGTTGGCTTTTAAGCTTACAAGACTTCTATCTGAATGGTTTAGTCAATACATTGCAAATGAGTTGAGACTTTCGAACAAACTTACTATACTCAAAGAAAAACTGTTAAGTAACCAATCTACAAGTGATGAGAGATCAGATGCAGCACAGATACTTGCCAATATTTCTCTCTCGGAAGGCGAAATACAGACACTTTTAGGAGGTAATTTTGTGAAATGGACTGCTGCTACACTCAAGAACCAGCTGCGTGTTTCCAATGCAAGGTCTTCTCATACTGCGGCAGGCATGCAGGAAGGTCTTATAGGTCTCTTGCTTCACTTCACAAGAAACCTTGATCAAGAAACTCTTAATATAATTAGAGAAAATCACCTTATGGAGATTTTCTGTGAGCAGCTGGATTATAGTTCAAAACCAAAGGTAAAACGACTAGCTGCCATTGGATTGAAAAACCTGTCAGAACTTGGAAGGTCGGATACTGCTAGGGACTCTAAACTACCATCTTCCAGTGGTTTCTGTTCCTCCCTTTTGTTTGTTTGTGGGAGAGCCTCTAGTCAACCTTCAACATGCCCCATTCACAACCGTCCTTGCAATGAAGATAGTCAGTTGTGCCTGCTCAAGAGCAACAGTATCAAACCCCTGGTTGATATCCTCAATGACTGTGACACCGATGTTCAGCTAGCTGCAGTGGATGCACTTTCTACTCTAGTACTAGATCACACATCTCGCAGTTTCAAAAGAGTTGTTGATGAGCTTGAACATTTGGGTGCAGTTGATGCTATTACCACTGTTTTTACAGAAGTTAGATCTGAGGAGCTTCGGGAGAAGACAATTTGGATGATTGAAAAGATATTGAGAGTGGAAAGTATGAGCAATCGGTATGCACTGAATCATTCTCTTGTGAGAGCTTTGGTTGAAGCCTTTAAGCATGGCAATACCAACACAAGGAAACATGCTCAAGATGCTCTTACCCTCCTAAAGCAGTTATCTGGAGTTAGTGGAAAGACATCAAGTGAAACTGGAGTTAGGAGATAGCAGAAGTTTCATTTAATTTAATCATTCAAATGTTGTATAATCAAACAACAATCTTTGCCCATTGCTTGTATAGAAGTCATAGAGTTAAAGGACAGGAATGATTGTAAATATCAACCATGTAATACTTTAGAAGATGCCTTGTTCATTCGTACATCACTGATCTGTAACTGAAGCAGTGTTGTTTGGTGACTTCGAATTTCAAAGCATGAATTAAAGAAAAAAAACATATTTGGATATTTTATATTTATTTTGATAGAGGTATATATTCGTTGCATAAGTTCTTATTTATAATTCCTGTTTTTGATAGAGGCAAATCTTTAATGGATGATGTCAGCCACGGGTTATTTTTAAATAATTTCTTATTGTGTTATATTTCATGATTTATTTATTCATATGCATTAACAAGGATTTATGGTTGTTATCATTGAATTAACCAGGGAAGCTGCATCTTTGAATTTTGGGTTTTTGTTCACTCTTAAATCTCGAGCAAAATACATTTTTAATAAAAAAAAATAGTAATAAATAATGTACTGTGTACTTTGAATTTTTTTTTAAAAACGAAAATAATTTTTTATTTCCAAAGAATCTTTAAAATTAGTCAAAATAAGTGGTAATTTTTTTATAACAAATTAAATTGAACAACACATGATTTCTTCTTAAACTTTCAAATCTTAAGATTCTTCTTTTTAACGAAAGTTTTGCATTTTTATAATAGGTATAATAACATCATCTTATGATTTTTCCCTAATCTTTTATTATAAAAAAGTGTACATATAACAATGCAAAGAACATTGATGACGCCTTGAAAGCAACTTCTATTGGTGACATAGACCTAATAAATCCTGTGTACAATTATTACAAACCAGTGAATCTTAAAATCATATACGTTGCACTCTTCTGTCTAATAGATAGCAAAAGGTAACAACGAAAGGTGAAAGAGCCAAGGGATGATTGCTTAATTTCCTTGAGATTACATTCATTCACAACAGTTGAATTGACATGATTAAAAAAACTGAGAAAGATAATATGAATCAATCGATGCAATACTGTTTCAACTTTGCTTCGTGTTGAGTCTTTGAGTAGAGTTGTTTGGTAGGATTGTTTTTAAATTGGGAAGAGCAAATTATGTTAAATTGAACTAAGTTTATAAAATACTTATGAAATATATTGAAGTACAACTAGTTAATTTTATTGTTACCCAAATTTATTTAGCTTCTCCAATCAAATCATATTAGTGTGAAACGGAGGCTTAAAACACACTAATAAACTTATAAGTGCATGAAAAAAAAAAATTAATAGTCAATTGTTTACCAGATTAGTTAACTATTTCAGTCCTAAATTATTAAGTTAAACTATTATATTTAATAAACGGTAACACATGAAAAGAAAATAAAAACATAATATATGCTATTATATTATTATTAAGCTGTTTTCTTAAATCTATAAATAAGATAGTTGAAGAGTTTATTTATATAAAATTTTTATCTTTTTACTGTTAGTCTTTGTGAGTGAATTGAGATGAAAAGATTGAAACTCTCTCAGTTTCTAAAATTGGAAGAAACATTAAGAAATTGACAGACCAAGGAAGAATTCTACCCAATTAAATTTGTTAATGAGTAAATTTAAGTTTATTATTTCTAAAGAGTTTTTATATGAGGGATTTTTAATTCTAAGGATTTTCCTAATGGATTCAGTATATGATATAATGTATCCTAAAATTTTTAGATAAAGGTTAAAGTTTGGATCACAATATTTCTGTTTAAAAAAATAACCAACAAAATTTAGATTAGGAAAGTTAACATTCAAATATAATAACTATGATGAATAATGTCATGTGTTTGTAATAAGTTATGTTTATTTGAAATTTTGTTTTTATATGTCATGTGTTTGTAATAAGTTATGTTTATTTGAAATTTTGTTTTTATAGTATTTGTGATGTTTAAGTTGTTGTTTGATTGTTTGTTGATTAATTGAAGGGTAAGAAACTTGGTTGTTGGGATTTAAAAGAAGGTGTCCTCTAAAGAAAAGTATTTTTCCGACTAATTTATTTAGATATAAATATAACAGTGTTGAAATATCCTAAAAATGTACAATTTTTATTTAAATGAAACTTTTTTTCACTCAAACAAAAATTTGTTTGTGTTGTTATGACTCAAGATGGTGAAATTTTTCACTCAAACAAAAAAACTAAAAAAAAAAATTAAAGAATCAATTCATACTAATTTTCACTTAAACAAAAATAAATCAGAACTCCTAATTCTCAATCATCACATATAATTATATGCGACCTAGGTTCATCATGCATATAATATCTTAATATTACTTTTATGTTCTTCACACACCTAAATATTTTATAATTAACTTTTCTTGAAGCTAGTTATGTCTTCTAGCAAACTATTCTATATATATTTCCAACATTCAACCAAGTCTCTAATCAAAGTATTAAATTTTACACCAATAAGTCAGAAAAAATAAAATAAAATAGATTCTTTAATAGAAATGAACTACTTATTTGAATCAAGAATTCAATCGTCTTATTTTTATTTTCACCTTGTTACCTCTTTAGTTGCAGCAAGTATAACGTTGCGAGTATAACATTACTCTAATTGTCTTTCTATTCTAGATTTGAAGAGGAATTTTGCTTTAAAAAATAAAATTTCCAATAAAATAAAAGGTGAAGATCTATAATCTATTTATAAACTTTTTATCCTTTGTCTATTTAAAATTTATTACTACTAAATTTCAGTTAATAATTACATTAAGATGCATTCTTAATATTAAAATAGCTTTATCAAACAAATTTTAAGACTTAAATTAATTTTACTGGTGAAAAACTCGCAACAAAAGTTCACCCGAAAAAAATATTAGTGACTTAAGAAATTAGTAAACGATCATATAAATATCTTTTTTTTAATTCAAATTTCACGATAGTTTAAGTAGTGCACTAAATTATTCTTATAGTAGTTTAGTTATTAAAAAATTGAACTGAAAAATAGTTTAATTTTTAATAAAAAATATTTTTTGTTTAATTCAATTAATTATTATTTTTTAATTTAGTTTTTTTAACATGTGGATATAGAACTGTACTTCATACCATTAAAAAGATTGTAGTTCATGATAATTTTATCCAGTGGGAACATAATTGTTTAAAAAAAAACATGTATAATTTCTAGAAAATCTAATGGAGGAAATCATGAAAAGGAAAAGACATATATATATATATATATATATATATATATATATATATATACAGCCCCCATAGTCAGAAAGTGTAAAGCAAAAAGATGTTTGGTGTGTTAATTCTCCACAAAGTTTGGCATTAGGGCAAATTTATTGTTTCCCTTTGTATGTGCAAAGAACAATATAAAGAAAGAAAACACGGACACTGCTCTTCTAAAGGCTAGCAGCCTTAGACCAATAAAGTAAGAGGACAAGTTTAGGGTAGCTGTCAAATTAACAAACACTTTATTTTCCAAAAGGATTCAAATATTAATTTGAATAATAGTGTTTTATTTATTTTTCTCAAAGTGAAACTTTGAATATAAAGGTGTTACTTTTTCATTGTGAAACTTTCAAGATATATAGTAAATAGAAAAGACTAATATGAACATATTTTAAGAAACTAAAAGTATAATTAACCCTTAATCATTTTTATGATATTAACAACGGCTAATGTAACTTTTATTGAAGTGTACTCATTATGAATTTTGGAAGGTTTTGGTATAATAAATTGATGAAATTCTTTTTCTTACAAGTTGTAGAGAGCATCACTTTCCAAGTTATCCTCTACGAGATAAAAGTTGAGAAAATCAGAGATCATAATTGGTAGGTGAAGTAAATAACTTTTTATTTAACATCTTAATGTTTATAAAAAAGATTAAGCAACTAATTATGAAGTTAGGCAAATGGTCTCTTTTCTAGTTCTCTTAAAGATAAATTAAAAAATAATGAAAACTCTCAACAACTTCTATATACCTTTTTAAAATGTATAAAATGTAGTCTTATTTTTCGATAAGGTTCTTTTTTACACTTGTTCCATATTATGAGGCATACATTTTTCATTTACCAAAGGATGAAAACCTAAATGCATTCGTAATTTAAGGTTTTACGTGACCGACCAAATTTCACTCCTTAACTATAGTACATGCATTAAGTAGGTTTTAACTTGTTCATTTCAATAACACCTACCTCTTCTTTTATATGATCAAGTTTCCTCCAATTTCGTGAATAGACATATAAATTAATGCATGGACTTCTTACCTTTCTTTTTATCATCAAATACATAGGTAGCATTTTGCAATAAATGCAAAGACACGTTTTCAAAACCAATGTTCACTTTTAAGGACACCACTGCCAAATTTTGTACCTAAATGTAAGTAAAGATAATATATTAATTAGTTAAACCCACATATATTAGTGTTAAACTATCTATAATTTGAATCAAATAAAGGCTTCAAGGTTATAAAATAGTTGTAGAGTGTTCATCATGGGTTGGCATACCCATAGAAGTGTTTCATGAATGATATGTTGTTTCAGTTTAAAGAGGTGGTTACCTAGATTAATGGTTGTCATGTTTTTCGTGTGACAATAACTTATGGATTTGTATAGTTTAATTACCATATTGATTTTAAGTCAATCTTTTAATGAAACTGATTAAGACACAACATATGATTTTAACTAACTAATTATATGTAAGACATGATTTCAACTAACTAATTTCTTACATTTTTGTTATTAGCCAACTTAATATCTTAAAAACAAACATATTTTACTAGTTTGTTTAAATTATTAACTTTTTATATTTATTTTTCTTTTGTCCTTAGACTATTTTGTTTAATTGTGGTTTTTATTTCATCTTCCACTCATAAAATACAATTTTATTGTTTTTGATAAACATGTTTATTGGGAGGTGAAAAAAATTAATAGTCTATATACACACATTTATAGGAGACATATAAAGTCATAAAAAAATTATGAGAGTTTTATGAGCCTAATTTATGGTAAAAATTGAATTTTTCATTAAAAATACTCACATGACCAATTCTTGTTCTTGTGTGAAACTATCATCTTCTTCATCTTTATTTTCTGTTTTTTATATGTTTCCATTATTATTTTTTTGCATTATACTATTTGTTAAGGTCACATATGCAATGAAGGCAATGGTGGGGAAGTTACATTGAATTTTTCAACCATCTCTTTCATTCTCTTGAGAATGCAATCAAAAAAGGAAACAAAGAAAAAAAAAAAAAAAAAAAAAAAAAAAAAAGAAAAGAAAAAGAAAAAGAAAAAATAAAAA